>ERZ795053.2520-NODE-2520-length-21983-cov-12.902864_pt1 | contig 21983 bp, 19 predicted proteins | sample MGYA00375137_ERZ795053 | MGnify/ENA primary metagenome ERZ795053 (study PRJEB30182, sample SAMN05720284) | activated sludge metagenome | isolation source: Anaerobic digester | place: Hong Kong | collected 2014-12-17 ...
GACCTGTCCGGTTGCTCCGAAGACTCCGACGTCCATGCGTTCCAGGGTATCGGGCGCCGGTGTGGGCGGGCGCAGGCGTTACGCGGCCGGTGGCCCAGGGCGGCCGGTGGCCCAGGGCAGGCGGGTGGCCAGGGCAGGGGGGTGGCCAGGGCGGCCGGTGACCCAAGGCACAGCCGTTAGCACTTCCGAGATCGGTGAGCGTGTCGGCGGCGCGCAACCGCTAACGGATCTGCGAAGTGCTAACGGCTGTGATGGGCGAGAAGTGCTAACGGCTGTGCTGGGGGATAGGGCGCAGCTAGGCCCGCACCTCTTCGACCACCACGATCTCCTCCTCCTCGGTTCCGGAGGCGAGGATCTGGATCACGAACAGCACGGCCAACACCCCGACTGTGGTCCACAGGATCAACTCCGGGGTCTTGTAGCGCTGCAGCATCACGAAGACCAGGCCGGCCAGCGACACCGCGATCCGCAGCCCGGTGGCTTGGGCCGCCACCCACCCGCGGGCACCCTCCATGTGCAGGCCCACACCGTCGAGTCCGCGCTGGATCGCCGCGGCGGCAGCCACCGGGAGCGACCTGATCGCAGTCGACAACGCATTCGGCCCAAGGAGCAATCCCGCGAGGAAGAGCACCAGGCCCGCGGCTGCGCCTGCCCACAACGATTGCCTGAGGAATCCGGTGAGTTGATCGAACAGGGCCATCGCCGCCTGCGAGTTGACGGTGTCCGGGAGTTCGGCGAGATAGGCGGTCCGGCCGACGGCGAGCAGTAACACGGCCAGTGCCATGGAGAGCATGAGCCCGAAGCCGAGCCAGGTCAACGCCTTACGTGGGGTGTGGCACACGAACACGCCCACGAGCGCGAGGACCATCGCGATGATCGGCAGCCAGAAGCCCACGGTGTTGAGTAGGTTGTAGGCGGTCTGCACGGTGGCGGCATTGGGCACGTCGAACAGAACGATGGTGGCATCGGTGGTCGGGATCCGCTCCGCCACGGTGAAGCCCCTGCTGATCAGGATCTGCTTGACCTGCGTGATCAGGTTTCCGAGATCAAGGACCACCTGGTTGTTCTCGATCATCACGGCGTTGTCCGTGTTGTCGCCGGTCAGGGCGGCGTTGAGCCGCTCGTGGACGCGGGTGTTGGCCTCGTTCCATGCGGCGGCGAACTGCTCTGAACGCACCACCTTGTTCACGGCATCCGCGGTGTACGACTCGACCCCCTGGGTCAGCGGGCCCGCGAGTGCCTCCAGCGCGGCGGTCTGCCGGGCATTGAGGTCACGGTTCGATGTGAGAGTGCTGATCGCCTCGTTGGCCAATGCTGAGACATCGATGTACGTGAAGATCTCGTCGGTGATCCGCGTGGCGACCGCGTCCTGGATGGCGGGGTTCTCGGCCAGGGGTGCCATCGTCGCCACATAGCGTTGAGTGTCGGTGACTTCGCCGCGGGCCCAGACGGAGACCACCGACAGCGGTGCCAGGATCACCGCGACCACGATCAGCACGGTGGACCAGAACGTCCGGATCCAGTGCCCTCTCGGCTTCGAGTCCAGTTCGCTCTGCAACTGCGCGACCTGCTCCTGCAGTTGCTGGATCTGCGCGTCACCGGTGGCGTCACTCATGTCGACCTCCCGTGCCCAGACTGCTGCAGTCCGGGTCGTCCGGGGATCACCCTACGCGGGGGAAACCGGCGTTGGCCGGACCTGCACGACACCGAGTTCCTGCGTCCGGCCATTGATGAGCGCCTCGACCCGGTGCGGCCCTGGATAGTGACGGCGTGTGCTGTGCTGGGCGAAACTGATGGTCCGGCGGATCACGGCCGTTCCCGCCAGGTCGACCTCACCGCCTTTGAAGATCTTGCGGGAGGTGGTTCCGTTGGCCTTCACGAAGTGCACGGCGATGTCCAGCAGGACCTTCCCGTGCCCCCGTAGTTCCACAGCAAGGGGCAGCGTGTCTCCGATGGCGATCTCGGTCGGCAGGTCCGCGTGGGCGGTCGCCGGGTTCGGCGCGTAGCCCAGGACGGCCAGAGCCGCCGGGTCGCCGTCTTTGATCAGAGTCCGCAACCCTCGCCGGATCAGCGCTGCGCGCCCCGGCGACCATCGGGAGGCCACCTCGACGGCCAGCTCTGGATGGTCCTTGGAGATGTCGTTCAGGTTGTTGCCGACCGAGCGCAGCACATAGTCCGAGCCGTCATCCTTCAGTAGGTCCAGTAACTCGATGACGGGCTGCGGATCGGCGATGAAGCCAGGCAGTCGCTGGGCCCAGGGCAGCCGCGGTCGGGTTCCCTCGCTCACCAAACGCCGCACATGCTCATCGGGGTCGCCTGCCCAAGCCCGCAGATGGTCCATCGTGCGGGGGTCCTCCTGGAGGAAGGGACGGACGCAGAACTCGGCGGTGAAGACCTTCGTGAGGTCGTACATCGCGGCCATCGATGCGTCGAACGCAGGCAGTCCGTAGGCCCCGATGAACGCCGAGTGCGGGTTGTAGAAGAAGGCGGACATCCCGGGAAGCCGTTCGGTCCCGATCGCGGTGTGAACCTGCTGCACGGCCACAGCGGGATCAGGGTCGAGGTGGCTGTGCATGACGTCGGCGACGTGGCGGGCACGGGCCATGAGTTCGAGATCCGCGAACCCGGACAGGCAGGCGGCGATGAACGAATCGCGGTCGACCGGCAGGGTGTCGGCTATCCGCTCGACCACTGCCGGGCCGAACTGGTCCTTCAGGGGCGGTGCCACGTCGGACAGCCTATGCTCACGCCATGACGTGCATCTTCTGCGCCATCGTCGCCGGTGACCTGCCGGCCACCGTGATCGCCGAGACCGACCACACGCTGGCGTTCATGGACATCAACCCCGCCACCCGGGGGCACGCACTTGTCATCCCGAAGAAGCATGCCGCCGACCTCATGGAGATCGATGAGGACGACCTCGCCCGCTGTACGGCGCTGGCGAAACAGATCGCCCGGCGTGCCATCGATCGCCTCGACGCCGACGGGGTGAACCTGGTCAACGCCTGCGGGAGCGCGGCCTGGCAGACGGTGTTCCACTTCCACATCCACGTCGTGCCCCGGTACGAGGGCAACGACGGGCTGGAACTGCCATGGATCCCGACCCCGGGCGACCCGGAGGTCATCGCGCAGGCAGCTGCGGAACTGCGCTGACTGCCCAGGTGGGCGGGTTCCGGCATCAGTCCTGGGGCACCTCGCGCACCACATGCGGGTTGGCCTCGATCGCCGCGTCCTCGTCCTTCTCGGTGTAATCGCCGTCGTAGGGCGAGAAGTACGTCAGCGGATAGCGGCGCGAGAAGTTCTTCACGAAGGACGTGATCAGTGCTGCGATCGGCAGTGACATGAATGCGAGCATCGGGCCGCCGATCGCACCGCCGGCGATGGCCGCCCCGAACGCGACTCCACCGTTGATCTCCATGGTCTTCGCGCTGATCTTCGGGCTGAGGAAGTAGTTTTCCAACTGCTGGTAGATCAGCGTCCAGATCAGCAGGATGACCGCAGCGGTCAGGCCCTGGATGACCAAGGTGAAAAGGATCGGCACGGCAGCCCCGATGTAGGTTCCGACAGCGGGGATGAACTCTGCCACGAAACCCTCGAAGATGGCCATCGGGAGCGCGATCGTCCATGACACACCGACCAGCAGCATGACGAAGAAGAACAAGCCGCCGTTGATCACCATGAGGAGCAGTCGGGAGTAGAGGTAGCCGCCGGTCTGTTCGATCGCGGTGTCCCAGGCCCAGCCGAGTCGCTGCTGTTGCTCGGGGGCGAACTTGCGCAGGATCGCGCGCCGGATCTGGGGGGCGTCGGCCGCGAAGTAGAAGGCGAACATCGCGATGGTGAAGAACTGGAACATCAGTCCGATCGTGTTGCCTGCGAAGCCCATCAGATCGGTGGCGTGGTCCTGGAGCCAGTTCTTGACGTTCTCCTCCGCCGTCGCGAAGGCCGGGTCGGTCTTGGAGGTCGGGAAGGTGGTGCCGAACTGATCGTTGATCTTAGGAATGGCGCCCTTGAGGCTGTTGGACAGTTCACCTGCCACCGCCACTAGACCGGGGATCATGACGAAGACCAGCACCAGCAGGAAGGTCGCCGATACCACGAAGACCAGCCCGGTCGCCGCGCCGCGTTTCATGCCCCGCTTCATGTGGAGGTGATTCACGGCCGGTTCCATCGCGATCCCGAAGAACCCCGCGATGAACAGCATGCTCAGGAGGTTGCGTGCCTTGAGCGCCATCACGATCAGTAGCGCGGTCACGAGCAGCACGATCACGACCCGCCAGATGATCTTGCGGACCATGGGCATTATCCAGTCGGGCGCCTCGGCCACCGGGGGTGGCGGTGCCATGTCGGGGCGCTCGGGCAAGGCATCGCCGAATGCGGCTTCGGGGGTGGGCTTGCCGTTGTCGTCCATGGTTCCTCCTCTGCAGAGCGCTCATAGGCTACTCGTGCCCACGGCGTTCAGGGTTACGGACGTCATGCGTGTCAGACGGTTCGCCGGCGTGCCGCGCGGCGGCCGGATACCCGGCCCACCGCGCCACCCGTGACGATGCCGATCATGGAGCCGGCTACGACATCACCGGGGTAGTGAACGCCGGTGTGCACTCGTGAGTAGGCGACCGCGACCGCGGCCAGATGCAGTGGGACGGACAACTCGGGTGTGACGGAGGAGACCCCTTGCGCGAAGGCGAACGCCGAGGCCGAGTGTCCCGATGGGAACGACGTGGAGGAGGGCATGGGCACGTGCCGGTCCCCCGGTTCCTCCTGGCGCTCGGGCCGCTTGCGGCGGGCCAGTGACTTGAAACCGGCGTTCACCAGCAGGCTGGCCACCCCGATGCTGGCCAGGCCGGTTGCAGCGGCCCGACGTTGACGGGGTCCACCCAGCGCGGCCATGCCGCCGGCGACCGCCATCCACAGGACGGACTTGTCTGCCGCTCGCGACAGGTTCCGCAGTCCATCGTCGAGATGGGGCGTAGGGGTCGCTGCCACGGCGGCGTACAAGGCGCGGTCGACCTGCGACATCTCATGGGCGATCTCCCGGGCGGCCTGCAGCACGGTCCCATTCTCGCCGTACATGGGTGGGTGTTGTGGCACCAGCGGGATTCACCCTGCACGGGTGATGGTGGCTTCGTCGCCCCGCGTCTACGGTTGCGCTGACCGGCCGCGAACGACGTGGTGGGTCGATGCGCCAGGATCCGTTTACGATGAGGTGTCCAGCGAAGGGATGGAAATGACAGAAGAGACCACCGACGAGGTGCAACTAGGACCGATCGACTACCTCGTCGTCGAGTACCCCGACGGAAACCCGACCGGTGAGGCGCTGCCTCACCTGATCGACCTGGTGGATCGCGGAATCGTACGCATCCTCGACGTGGCGATCATCGCCAAGAGCGTTGACGGCGATGTCGCTGTCATCGACCTCAACGACATCCAAGAGGCTGTGGCAGGCGATCTGGCGGTCTTCGCAGGTGCATCGACCGGCATCCTCGACGACGAGGACATCGCCGAGACCGCGTCGATCATGACGCCCGGTGCGATCGGGGCGATCTTGGTCTACGAGAACACGTGGGCCGCGCCCTTCGCCACCGCTCTGCGCAAGGCCGGAGCGGACCTGATCGCCAACGGCCGCATCCCGATCAACGCAATCATCGCAGCACTCGAAACCCAGGAAGAGGAGAACGCCTGATGCCAGGTCTGATCCGCGGCGTTGCCCGCACCGCCGTCATCGCCGGAACCGCGACCGCCGTCTCCAACGGCGTCTCCCGTCGTCAGTACGGGCGCTGGGAGAAGAAGGCGCAACAGGAGCAGCAACAGCAGCAACCGCAGCAACCGCAGCAACCGCAGCAGGCCGCACCGCCAGCGCCCGCCCCCGCTGCCGCACCGGCCACCGGTGGCATGGATGACAAGATCGAGCAGCTCAAGCAGCTCGGCGAACTGCACGAGCAGGGCATCCTCACCGATGAGGAGTTCGCCGCGCAGAAGGCGAAGATCCTCGGCTGACTGCGGCCAGCTGCCTTATCCGGCGCTGACGTTCAGCCCCAGGACTCGGCCAGGTCCTGGGCTTGGCGTCGTGAGGCCACGCCCAGCTTGCGGTAGATCGACACCGTATGGCTCTTGACGGTCTCGCGAGAGAGGAAGAGCTGGTCGGCGATCTCGCTGAGGGTCATCCGGCTCTTCAGCAGTTCCCAGACCCGCAACTCGGCCGGACTCAGTTGCTGCAGTGGGCTTGCCACTGCGAATTCATGCTCCGCGCGTGCGAGCAATCTGCGGCACAGCCCTGCCTCGGGCGCCCGCGAGTCCTCACACCAGGTGGCGTACTCCCGGTATCCGTTCGTGTCGCCGGTTCGCACCGCGGCGAACGCGAGCACTCCACCGCAAAGGGGCCGGAACCAGGGGAACGCGCTCTCCAAAGCGGGCCGCACCTGGTGCAGCGCCTCGATCGCCGTATGGGTGTCGGCCACGCGACCTCGGAAGACGGTGGATGCGACGTGGGCCATCCTCAAGACGCCGGTCGTCGAGATCATCTCGTCCAGGTCGTGGAAGGCGTATGAGGTCGTGGCCTCCTGGATGGAGTCGCAACCGGCCGTGTCCTGACCGTCGGCCATCTGCACCAGTCCGAGCAGTGCCAGTGACTCCACTTCGGAAGAGGGGATGCCCGTCGAGCGGGCGAGTGCCGATGCCTGCTTCAGCGCGCTCTGTGCGCCAGGATCCCCTATGAGGGCGCGGTTCAGCCCGGTGATCACGGCGGCGAGCGCTTGTATTGGATCCTCGGCGTGCACGGTATCCCAGGCGCGACCGGCGAGGTCGGCGGCCTCAGCGGCTCCATCGAGACCGTAGCCGGTCACCGCGAGCAACAGTGCCAGGTGCGGGGCGATGTCGGTCGTGGAGAGGTCGTCCTGCCATCCATCAGGCATGGCCTCCACAGTCGACCGGGCGTAGCGCAGGGTCTGGCCGAAGTCGCCGGTTGCCAGGCCCGTCCAGGCTGCGGTCAAGCTCAACTGCGGCACGCGCATGACGGCGATGTCGCCGGCGCGGGCCAGCCACGTCTGCACGGTCCTGGTGCTGCCCCGCAGCAGCGACAACCGGGCCGCCGGCCAGATGACCTCACCCATGGTCGGCCAGTCACCGGATGTCAGAGCGTACTGTGCGGCGGTGTCCGAGTGGCCGTTCTGCAGGTGCCACCGGGCGGCACGGCTGAAGATCTCGCGCAGGCGGTCGGGAGCATCTCGCGACATGATCCCCGTCGCGCACTCGCGCATCAGCGGGTGGTAGCCGTACCAGCCGTCCACGGTCCGCTGGATGAGGACCGTGGTGATCTGCGTGCCGAGCATGTGGGCCGCCCCCACAGTTCCGGTCGCGTACTCTGCGAGGTCCGCGTTCACGACACCCAGAGCGGCGGTCTCGCAGACGAAGCGGCGCACTTCCTCCGGCATCGGTTGCAGGATCTCGGTCTCGATGAACTCATCGATCGCCCCGGGACCGGGAGCCGCGACCGCCGACGAGATGCCGGCGGGGCGCTCGGACATGAGGAAGACGGCCACGGGCCACCCCTGGGTTGTGGTCTGCACCATCTCGGCAACCGCGTCGGACACCGGCATCTCCGTGAACTGCCCCAAGGCGCTGCGGGTCAGGTCCGTGTCGAACTGCAGGTCCGGTCCGGTGATGTCGACCACGCGGCCCTGTCCGCGCCACAGGGGCAGCGTAGCCCCGTTCAGACTCCGCCCGACGAGGGCGAGTTGCGAGCCGATGGGCAACTCATCGACCAACGCGCTGAGGATCCGTCGACACTGGGCGTCATCGATGACGTGCACGTCGTCCAGGACGACCGTTACGGGCTCAGCCAGTCGTCCGATGACCTGCCGGAAGTCCGTCAGAACCCGTCGCGTGAACGCCGGTTCGGAGGATGTGAGTGATTCTGCCGGGCTGGGAAGGTCGAAACCTGCGTGCCGCGCACCGGCAAGGACGCTAGACATGAGCACGACCGGGTCGTTGTCGGCCTCATCGAGGGTCAGCCAGATGGTCGATCGATCTGCGCGCGAGGCCCATTGGATCGCGAGCGTGGTCTTCCCGTACCCGGCGGGTGCGCAGATGGCGAGCACCTCGGCCTGGAGGATCTTCGGATCCGACAGCAAGTCCTCGCGAGTCAGTTCGACGTGACGGACCCGTGGTGGGCGCAGTTTTGACGCGGGCGTGGCGGGAGTCGTCACAGAATCCACGTCCATCACGTTCCCTTCATGGCTGCGCTGCGGGGTACGCAAGTCCCAGCACATGATAGGCAGACGCACCGGTGGGCCGGTCAACGCTTCGGATGGGAGAATCCCAGCGGCGGATGTCTCAGGACGCGTCAGACTCCTCGGCGACCCCCCGGACGACCTGCGGGTTGTCCTCGATCTTCGCCTGTTCATCGTCCTCGGTGTAGTCGCCGTCGTACGGCGAGAAGTAGGCCAGCGGGTACCTTCGTGCGAAGTTCCTCAGGAAGGACGTCACAAGGGCGGCGATCGGCAAGGACATGAACGCCAGCATCGGTCCGCCGATCGCGCCGCCGGCCATTGCCGCGCCGAATGCGATGCCGCCGTTGATCTCCATCGTCTTCGCGCTGATCTTGGGGCTGAGGAAGTAGTTCTCGAGTTGCTGGTAGATCAGAGTCCAGATCAGCAGGATCGCTGCGGACGTCAGCCCCTGGATACCCCACGTGATGATGATCGGGACCGCCGCCCCGATGTACGTGCCGATCGCGGGGATGAACTCCGCCACGAACCCTTCGAAGATCGACAGGGGCAGGGCGATCTTCCAGTCCACGCCCACCAGAAGCATGACGAAGAAGAACAGGCCGCCGTTGATGAGCATGAGGAGCATGCGCGAATACAGGTACCCACCGGTCTGCTCGATGGCGGTGTCCCAGGCCCACCCGAGTCGCTGCTGCCGTTCAGGGGAGAACCGCCGGAGGATCGCACGGCGGATCTGCGGGGCGTCGGCTGCGAAGTAGAACGCGAACATGGCGATGGTGAAGAACTGGAAGATCAGGCCGATCGTGCTACTTGCGAACCCCATGATGTCCGATGCGTTGGTCTGGATCCAGTCCTTCACGTTCTGCTCGGCGGTGGCGAACGCCGGGTCGGTCTTGGATGTCGGGAAGTCGGTGTTGAACTGATCGTTGATCTTCGGGATGGCCGACTTCAAGGTGTTCGACATCTCGCCGGCCACGTTGATGAGTCCTGGGATCATGATGAACGTCAGGACGACGAGGAAGGTCGCCGAGAGCAGGAAGACCAGGCCGGTCGCAGCGCCGCGCTTCATGCCCCGCTTCATGTGCAGGTGGTTCACTGCGGGTTCCATCGCGATCCCGAAGAACGCGGCGATGAACAGCATGCTGAGCAGGCTGCGGGCCTTGGCGGCCATTACCAGCAGCACTGCCACGATCAGAGCCACGAAGACGACCCGCCAGATGATCTTGCGGACCATCGGCATCACCCAGTCCGGTGCCTCGGCCACCGCGGTGGGTGCGGGGGTGTCGGGGCGCTCGGGCAGCAGATCACCGAACGCGGCTTCCGGCTCGACCGGAGTCTGGCCGGGCTTCGACTCGTTCATGATCTCTCCTGACTGCGGCCCTGTGTCGGCAACGCCGCGTGTGGATTCAGCCTAGGAGCCTCTCCCGGCTCGATGGGTGGTATCGCATCGACCCCCGGTGCGGGCACGGCTGCTGTCCAGGGGACTGCGTGGCACTTCTTCCACTTGCGCCCGCTGCCGCAGGTGCACGGGGCGTTCCGGGACCGTTCGGCGTCGGCAGCGGCGTACCAGTCACGTAGCGCCGCCGCGTCCTGATCAGTCCGCAGTAGGTCGGCCATGACGTGCATTGGCTGCGTGATGTGGGAGAAGAAGTCCTTGTAGCTCGGGCACAGATAGTGGACGCCCGGTTCCCCGGTGGGTGCTGTCGCGAAGCGGTCCTTGGGGCATCCGCCGTTGCAGGCGAAACGCACATCACAGGACATGCAGAACTGCGGGAGCGTGCGGAGCTTCGCCTCGCCGAAGGCCCGTTGCTGCGGCGAGTCCACGAAGTCCAGCAGCGTGCGGCCCTGCGTGATGTTGCCCAGCAGATAGTCGGGCTCGACGTAGTGGTCGCAGGAGTAGAGGTCGCCGTTGTGCTCGAGCGCCACCGCGTCGCCGCACGTGCGGGCGTGCACGCACAGTCCGACCTGGCCCAAACCGAGCCAATGCGCCAGCGACGTGTCGAACATCTGCACAAACACATCCCCCACGTCGTGTCGCGCCCAGTCCTCGAAGACGTCGATCAGGAACCGGCCGTACTGTCCGGGGCCCACACTGCGGTGGGTCACCTCGCTCCCGCTCTGTGTGTAGAGGGGACGTTTGGGGGACGTCCAGCCCCGCGCCGTGGCCGCGAGCAGTTCCGGTGTCCCCCGTTCCACGATCGGGATGAACTGGATGAACGACGCCCCGAGCACGTCACGCAGAAAGCCGTAGACCTCTCGGCCGTGATCGCCGTTGGCGGCGTTCACGGTGGTGAGGGCGTTCCACTCGACCTCGTGCCGCTTGAGTGTCTCCAAGCCCGCGATGACCCGGTCGAACGTGGGCTTGCCGCCCTTGTCCACGCGGAAAGCGTCGTGCATCTCCCGGGGCCCGTCGATGGAGACGCCCACAAGGAAGCCGTGGCGCTTGAGGAAGGCGGCCCATTCGTCGTCGATCAACGTGGCGTTGGTCTGGATGGTGTTGAGGATCCGCTGGCCGGGTCGCCGGAACCTCTCTTCGAGTTCCAGTGTGTGCCGGAAGAAGTCGAGGCCCATCATTGTGGGTTCGCCGCCCTGGAACGCGACGACCACCTCGGGCGCACCGTTGTGTGCCGCGAGGAGTTGCTCGACGTAGGCGGCATGCACGGATTCGGACATGCGGAAGGTGCTGTCCGGGTACAACTGCTCCTTGGACAAGAAGAAGCAGTACTCGCAATCCAGATTGCAGATGGCGCCGGTCGGTTTGCTCATCACATGGAACGCGCGCGCAGCGGGGGCTGTCGGCCTCATGACCGATCACCCCGGCGCATCGTCACGATCCCTCCTCGGCCACCGGCAGCCGTCCATCTGCGATCGCGTCCTTGAACTGTGCGTAGTCTTCGAGATTCTGTCGGGCGTAGCGCACCGAGAACTCCGCGATCGCGTCGTCCAGTTTGGCGGATCTGCCCATGTAGGCCGATATCGCCACGGGGTCGCCGGAACGGGCATGACCTCGCGCCAGGGTCCGGGCACACAGAGCGGCATAGAACCGGAGTTGTCGGGGGGTGGCGTTCTCCACATCGACCGACCCCTTCCAGTCCCGCAATTGCCGCACGTAGAAGTGCCTTCCCTCAAGCCCCGTGGTCCATCCGAGGAAGATGTCGGTCTGCGCCTGCACCAGACGCTGGCCTTGCACCACCCGCTGACCCTGGTGGGGGTATCGGCTGGGGCGAAGGTGGTCCTCCAGCACCGAAGGCACGGCCTCCTTGATCTGCAGGAACAGAGGGTCCTGGTCGTCGCGGCCTTCGAGCAGGACGATCCAGCAGCGGGTCCCGACACTGCCCACGCCTACTACCTTGATGGCGATGTCCACGAACCGGAAGCGGGACAGCAGCACCTGGATGTGATCCTCGGTGGTCGCCGCGTAGCGACTGAAGGCCTCTCGTGTGGCGTTGTCTGTGGTCTCTGAGTCGTACTCGGTGGGCACCTGTGCGAGCGGTACGAGTAGGGGTGGTTGGCTGCGGATCCGCAACGACCCGGACTCGCGGGTGGCGAGTCTCCTCAGCGCCTGCAGGCTGGTCCGGCTGCGCGCCTTGACCTCGAAGCGGGCCAGTCGCGTGTGGAGTTCCTCGGCCGACATCCCGGACAACTTCCTCACGTCGTCGACATCGAGGTAGTCGTACCAGAGGTCCAAGACCGGCATCTTCGCGTAGTGTTCCATCGCTTTGCGGTATGCCCGGACCGCATGAGCCGCGATTTCGCGGTTCTGCGACTCGGGGAAACCGAGGTGCTGCCCGGCCACCACCAGGCTGGCGGTCAGGCGCTTCAGGTCCCATTCCCAGGGCCCCGGCAGAGTCTCGTCGAAGTCGTTGGCGTCGAACACCAGCTCCCGGCTCGGCGATGCGTAGGCGCCGAAGTTCGACAGGTGCGCATCGCCGCCGGCCTGCACCCACAGCGCGCTGTCCGGGCTCCCGCTGAGGTCCTCGGCCATGATGGCGGCGGCCCCCCGGTAGAAGGTGAACGGCGAAGCGCTCATCCGGGCATGGCGGATGGGGACAAGCCATGGCACCCGCTGCTCGTTCTGAGTGCTCAGGATCGTCACTGGATCGCGCCGATCCGGATCCGGTGTCCACTGCGCGTGTCCGGTCCGACTGATTCGTGATCTCGCCTCTCGTCCGCAGAGGACGCGATCGGCGACGGTTGGCCGGGAGGTCTGATCGGTCATGGCATGTCCCTCCATCCGCGCCCTGGCGCGACACGAGTCTCCCGGCCTGTGGTCGTGTTCGCATCGCCCGCTGCGGGGGAGATCGTTCCCCCTCGACGGGTGATGGCGGCAGGAGGGCCCCTGCATAGCGTCGACAGTGATCGCCGTAGAGCGATCAGTAACGGTGGGACTCAATCGAGGAGGGAACAATGAGTGACTACTCGACGCAGGAGCGCTCGGGGTGGACCGGCTGGATCGTCTTTGCCGGGGTCATGATGATCATCGGTGGCATCCTGTGGGCGATCGTCGGCTTCGTGGCGGTGTTCAACGATGAGTGGGTGGTCTTCGGTCGGGACGCAGCGCTCTTCCTGGACGTTTCGGGCTGGGGATGGCTGCACGTGATCTTCGGTCTGTTGATGGCACTGGCGGGATTGCTCGTCATCCAGGGGAATCTCTTCGGGCGTACGCTGGCGGTCATCGTGGCGGTCATCAGTATCGTGGCGAACTTCCTATGGCTTCCGGTGTTCCCCGTCTGGAGCATCATCATCATCACGATCGACGTGTTCATCATCTACGCGGTGATCGTGCATGGGCGCGAGATGAAGGATGCCTGAGACGGGCGGCCTCGCACTGATGCCGCGATCGCAGCTTCGTGGCAGGAGGCGAATGCCGCAAGCGGTTGCGGCCGGCTGACGCAGACGAGCCCCGATGACTCGCGGGCCCCGCCGCGCTGTGGATTCGGCGTCCGCGAGTACTGCGGTGGTCATCCCGTCCGGGACGCTGCCGATCGCTGCGGCGAGCCTGGCCAGGGCCTCGCGAGCGGTGGATCGCGTGCTGTCTGTGCTGTGTCCCACCTCACCCGGCAGCGCCGTGGCCGACCTCGTGCCGCGATGCGGCGGCGTGCAGTGCCGTCAGGTCATCATGTCCAAGCGGCTTCAGGTCGAAGACCACCTTCTTGACCGTCCCGGTGAACGCGTATGGGGCCTTGTCCGCGTAGTCGCGATCCACCACCAGCCCGTTGTCGCGGGAGATGTCCATGCCCGCGTACGACGAGAACGCGATGGGGACCGTGTGGTCCAAGCGGCCGGCCCCGATCGGCTTGCCGTTCGCGAAGAGCGTGACGTTGCCGCCAGAACCCGGTTCGGGTTTGTCGGACTCGAACAGCATCTTCACCGTGACTTCGCCAGTGGGCAGCGGCGCCTGCGAGGTCTGCCGGTAGTTCTCCACGCCGAGGAAGGAGTAGGTGTGATTGAGTCTGCCGTCCTCATCCACCCAGAGTCCGAACCCGCCGATGAAGTCGGCATTGGCCACGATGACGCCTTCCGCACCCCCGTCCTCGGGTACCAGGAGGTCGGCCTCTATGGCGTAACTGCGCCCCTGGATGCGCGGGACCATCCCGCGCTGGATGTTCTGCACGTCACCGGCGAACGTGTACCGGGTCTGCGTGGGCAGTGGCGGCAGTATCCCGAAGAAGATCGACATGCCACCCAGCAGGGGCAGCGCGCGGTTGCGCTCGGCCTCCTCCCAGAACAGGTCCTGCAGTTGGCTGAGCTTCTCCGGGTTGTCTGCCGCGAGGTTGTGGGCCTGCGAGAAGTCGTCGGGCAGGTAGTACAACTCCCACGTGTCGTCGTCGGGGTTGTAGACGCCCGGCGCGAAGCGTGCCAGCGTTGTCGGCGAGAAATCCCACGGGGCCTTGTCCAGGCGTGCGCACGCCCACCAGCCGTCCTTGTAGATCGCCCGGCTGCCGAACATCTCGAAGTACTGCACCGTGTGCTGCTCGGCCGCCTGCGGGTCGTCGAGTGTGTAGGCGAAACTGGTGCCGTCCATCGGCTCCTGCGCGATGCCGTCCACCTGATCCGGTTCCGGGATGCCGACCAACTCGAGCACGGTCGGGGCGATGTCTATGCAGTGTGTGAACTGCGGCCGGATACTGCCACCGGCCGGAATCCGGCGCGGCCACGCCACGACCATCGGGTCCCGGTCGCCGCCGAGGTGGCTGGCCATCTGCTTGCCCCACTGGAACGGGGTGTTCAGCGCATGCGCCCAGGCGGCCGCGAAGTGCGGCGCCGTGTGTTCGCCGCCGAGGGCTTCGATGCCGCCGTACTGATCGATGAGCTGCAACTGCTGCTGGGGGTCCAGGACGACACCGTTCAGGAAGGTCATCTCGTTGAAGGAACCGGTGACCGTTCCTTCCATGCTGGAGCCGTTGTCGCCCCAGATGTACATGATCAACGTGTTGTCGAGGTCGCCCATCTCCTCGATCGCGTCGAGGAGACGGCCGACGTTCCAGTCCGCGTTCTCGGAGTACCCGCAGAACACCTCCATCTGCCGGATGTACAACTTGCGCTCATCGTCGTTCATCGCGTCCCACGCGGGGAACAGGTCCGGGCGGTCTGTGAGTTCGGTGTCGGGCGGGACGATGCCCAGTTCCTTCTGCCGAGCCAGGGTCCGCTCGCGCAGTTTGTCCCAGCCATCGTCGAAGGCGCCTTTGTACTTGTCCGCCCAGTCCGGGGCCACGTGGTGCGGGGCGTGGGAACACCCGGTCGAGTAGTACATCATCCAAGGCTTGTCCGCGTCCTGGGCCCGCACCGCGTGCAGCCACTCCACGGCTTTGTCGGTGATGTCGTCGGGGAAGTAGTACAGCTTGCCGTCTTCGCCCTCGGGCACACCGACCACCGAGTCGTCCACCGTGATGATCGGGTCGTACTGTCCCGCGGCACCGGAGAGGAATCCCCACCAGTGGTCGAAGCCCCAGGACTTGGGCCAGTGGTCGAACGGCCCGGCCGCACCCTGCACGTTGTCCGGTGTGAGGTGCCACTTGCCGAAGCCGCTGGTGACGTAGCCGTTCTCCTTGAGAATGCGCGGCAACGCCGTGCAGGAGCGCGGTCGGGCGGCCGTGTATCCGGGGAAGGGCCCGGGATACTCCGCGATGGAGCCGAACCCCACCCGGTGGTGGTTTCGTCCGGTGAGCAGGGCGGCCCGCGTCGGCGAGCACACTGCGGTGACGTGGAACCGGTTGTAGGTCAGGCCCATCTGCTGCACACGCGTGAGGGTGGGGGTCTGGATCGGGCCACCGAATGTGCTCGGTGCACCGAACCCGGCGTCATCGATCAGCACGATGAGCACGTTGGGGGCATCCTCGGGGGCTTTGGGACCCGGGATCATCGACCAGTCGGCCACGGAGTGGTCCATGGTCCGTCCGATGGTGCCGCCGAACGTCTTGTCCGGGATCGGCAGCACGGTGCGGTCCGGGTGGAACTTGCCCATCGCCTCGGTCAGCGCGGACTCAAGCTCCTTGATTCCGCGCTTGTCGGAGGTGACGGTGGACTTCGCCGCGGACCCCGGCATAAGTTGCTCGGCACCCAGTTGCTGGTCGGCCGGGTACACGCCGATGATGACCGCGGTCCCATCGGCAAGCGCTTCAACTACCTTGTCCTGCAATCCGCCCCTGAGTTTGTTGGATGCGAACTTGCCGAGGATGCCACCGGCAGCCGTGCCCGCGATCGTGCTCGCGATGAAGGCAGGTGGAAGGACCAGGCCAGCAAGCGCCCCGACTCCGGCACCCCAAGCGGCCCCGCGGCGCCCGAGCCGGTCCCCGGTGTCCTCGACCAGGATCTCGCCGTTCGGGTTCTTGCCCAGTAGCAACATGGCCTCGGACTTCAGGCTCTTCTTCGCGACTGCCCCGGTGAGGGCCTCGAAGTCGCTGTTCGCGGCGTCCAGTTCCTGGTAGGCGGCGACGATCAGAACTAGTTCATCGGACATGGTCGGACCTCCTGGCCGCCAGTCCAGCGCTCTGGCGCACCCACCGCATCCCCCCGAGCGGGGGATCGGACCAGCGGGGTTCCACGCGGCAGGACCGGCGGTAGGGGGCTCAGCCTACGGTCGGTGCGTGGGCGTGGATGTCCTCCCAGTCCACGTCGGCCGCCAGCTCACGGTCCAGCGCCGCCAGTCCGCCGCGGACACCGAAGAGCCGCTTGGCCCAGATCAGGTAGGCGAGGATCACAAGGTTGACCAGTAACGCGCCGACCTTGAGCAGGCTGGCCTTCTCGGCGATCTCGTAGATCTCCAGCGGCAGGAAAGCTGCTGTCGCCACAACCGTGAGGTACTCCGCCCAGCGTTTGCCGCGCCATAGGAAGACGGCCTCCACCGCCTCGAGGGCCGCGTAGCCGAACGCGATGAGGGCAAGGACCCAGACGTGCCCGCCGTCGAGGTTGACCAGATCGTTGAGCCACCGGGCGAGGAACTGGTGGCCGGACCGGGTCTGGTCCAATCCTTGGAGAATGACCTGCGCGTCGCGCTGCAGGGCGGGGAGCCCCACTTCCACCAGGACCAGCAACACCCCCATCGCGAGGAATAGGAGCACGTGCAACCCGCGTTCCAGGGCGATCGCCCGGATGACCACGAGTTCGTCGAGTGCCTTCCCGCGCAGGGGGCGTGGGAGCTCGGAGGTCGGTGCGTCGGCGGGCGGGGTCGGTGTGTGCACCCACACGTCACACCGCAGGCAGCGGGCGAGTTGGGTGCCCTCGTCGAGGGGAACCTGTAGTTGCCGGTCGGGGTATCGCGCCTGCGCCCCGGGGACGACGTGGCCGTGCATCGAGCACCACCACGTTTGCGTGCTCCAGTGCTTCGGTACCAGCCGCATCACCCCAGGCTAGGGCCAGGGCGCGCGTGGCAGGCTTGGGGACATGATCGTGGTGACTGAGCACCGGGCAGGCGACGACTTCCTGGATCCCGCCCGGGAGTTGCTGGAGGTGCTGGCCGGAGCTGATGGTTTCCTGTCGGGCCAGGTCGCACGTAGCCCCGACGAACCCGAGGTCTGGATCATCAGCACCCAGTGGCGTGATGTCGGTTCGATGCGCCGCGGGTTCGGGTCGTTCGACGCCAAAGTTGCCGCGGCCCCGGTCATGGTGAGCGCGGCGGATCGGGTGAGTGCCTACGAGGTGTTGGTGCAGGCGACGCCGGGTGAGGTGGCGGGACGACCAAGCGACCGAGCCTGAGGTTTGGGGGGGGTGGCGGGAGCCGTCGGGCCGACTCCGTCGCAGCCCTCCGGTTCCGTGGCCTGACCCAACGCAATGACAAAGGGACCCACTTCGTGGAGCCCCTTTGTCATTGGTCGGGGTGGCGGGAGCCGTCCCTCGGCCTGCGGCCTCGGTCCTCCCAAATCCTTGGCCTTCTCGACCAAGTGAAATGGGACCCCACTTCGTGGAGTCCCATTTCACTTGGTCGGGGTGGCGGGATTTGAACCCACGACCTCTTCGTCCCGAACGAAGCGCGCTACCAAGCTGCGCCACACCCCGGCTTGCTCTGCAAGGATACCGACCGCCCTATCGGCTGCGAGGCACGAGGTACAGCATCGTGGCCTCGGGGGGGCAGGCCAGCCGCACCGGCGCATACGGATTCGTGCCCAGACCTGCGCTGACGTGCAGCGCCGCGCCCTGATGACGGGACAGGCCCTTCGCCCGCTTGCCGTCCAGATCGCAGTTGGTCACCAGCGCGCCGTAGCCAGGCACGCACACCTGTCCGCCGTGTGTATGCCCGGCGATGATGAGGTCGGCGCCGTCGGTGGCCATGGGATCCAGCACCCGCAGATACGGCGCGTGGGTCACGCCGAGGCGCAAGGACGCTTCTGGATCGAACTGTCCGGCCACATCGTCGTATCGATCGAGGCGGATGTGTGGATCGTTGACCCCGCGCATGTCGATCTCGTTGCCGAGCACCCGGAGGCGGCCTCGCTCGTTGTTCAGGCTCTGCCATCCCGCGTTCAGCAACTCGGACTCTAGTTCGTCGGTCGGCAGCCGACGCGTCGACATGACGGGTTCACGATTCTTGATGAAGTACTTGAACGGGTTGACCGTCTTCGGGCTCCAGTAGTCGTTGGACCCGAAGACGAAAACGCCCGGAACGCCGTTGAGCGGCTCGAGGGTCTTGGCCAGGTAGGGCACGGAATCCATGTGGCCGAGCAGATCGCCGGTGAGGATCACGAAATCGGGGTCCAGATCGGCCAGAGCCCTGACCCAGGCCATCTTGTCCTGCTGGGTGGGCGTCAGGTGAAGGTCGGTCAACTGGAGCACGCGAACCGGGCGGGAGCCGGGCGCGAGCACCTCGACTCGGATCGAGCGCAGAGTGAACTGGTGGGCTTCCCACAGCGCATAGGCCAGCGTTGCGGCACCGGCTCCGATGCCCGCTAGACCAACCTTCGCCATCGCATGCACCAGACCATGGTCGCACGCGCACAAACCCCGGGGCTATGGCCGAGGTCACATGACAGGATGACCACATGGCACTGAAAGAGACCCTCCAATCCGACCTGCGCGCGGCGATCAAGTCCCGCGACGAGTTGACGGCCGCGACCCTGCGCATGGCACTGGCGGCGGTCACCAATGCTGAGGTCGCTGGAAAGCAGGCCAAGGAGTTGTCGGACGACGAGGTGCTCACCGTCCTGGACAAGGAGGCCAAGAAGCGCCGGGAGTCTGCGACCGCCTACCGTGACGCCAACCGCCCGGAACTCGCCGATCGGGAAGAGGCCGAACTCGGCGTACTGACCACGTACCTGCCGACGCCGCTCACGGCGGACGAGGTCTCGGCCATCATCGACCAGGCGATCGCCGAGGTCGCTGCCGACGGGAAGACTGGCATGGCCGCGATGGGCCCGGTCATGCAGAAGGTCACTGCCGCCACGAAGGGCCGCGCCGATGGCAAGACCGTTTCGGGGATCGTGCGGCAACGCCTGCAGGGCTGAACCGCTCCAAGGGACTCCCGCGTCCGGTGGCCCACGCCGTCCGGTGGGGTTCAGGTAGTCCGGGGGGTTTAGCGGCCGACGAGCCCCATCTCCCGCGCCGGCTCAGCAGGCGCTCGACCCTCACACCCCGCTGCTCTCCACGCCATTGGCCCGTAGCGTCTGCGCGATGATCTCGCCCCAGGGGGTGGGTTCGAGCCCGAAGGTGCGCTGGGTCAGCGAGGAGTCCATGACGAATGGGCGGTCGAACTCGTAGAGCATCTCCACCAGTTCACCGGCGGGCTTGTTGAACAACCCGACCACGCGGAGCATGCCCGCGCCGGCGGTGCGGATCTTCGGCATCTCAACACCGAGCCCCTGCGCGAGATCCGCGATCACCTCTTCCTGGGTTCGCGGCTCGCAGCTGGGAACGTGCCATGCCCGCCCCCACGCCTGCTCGTCCTGTCCGACCCGAGCCAGCAGCGTTGCCGCGTCGCCGGTGTAGGTCCAGGTATGGGGCTGATCGACCTTGCCCATGAGCATGATCGACTTGCCCGCCATCATGCGGGGGAAGATGCGCACGCCGAAGTTCGTCTGGTCGCTCGCCTCCCCGATGTAGTCGCTGGCGCGTACCTCTGTTGTGCGGATGCGCCCCTCGCGGTGAGCCGCGAGCGCCTCCTCCCACATGCGGGCCCGCACCCGGCCCTTGCGGGTGTGAGCGGATAGTGCGGTCCCTTCGGTCATCGGGCCGTCCACAGCGCCGTAGCCGTACAGGTTGCTCAGCGTCACAAGGACGGCGCCGGACTGTTCGGCCGCCGCGATCAGGTTGGCGTTCATGGCCGGCCAGTCCCGCTCCCAGCGGTGGTAGGGCGGGTTGATGCAGTTGTAGATCACCGTCGCCCCGCTGGTGGCGTCCAGCAGGGCTGCATGATCCGAAGCGTCGGCACTGACACCCTCAACTCCCGGGATCGAGTTCCCGGTGCGGCTGACCAGACGGGCCGCGTGCCCCTGGTCGGCCAACAGGCCTGCTAGACGAGTCCCGACCTGACCGGCTCCGACGATGACGTGCGTGTTCATGAGTTCCTCCTATTGCGAGCACTGCTCACACTTTAGAGCACTGCTCGCGTAGAAAGCAAGAGCACTGCTCGCATATAGTTCGAAGCATGAGTGAACCAGGGATCCGCGCCCGCAATCGCGCCGCGATCATGGCAGCGATCACGGACTCCGCGAACCGGCAGTTGCTGGAGGCCGGTCCGTCCGAGTTGTCGGTGCGAGCCGTTGCTCGGGAACTGGGGATGGCCTCGAGCGCGATCTACCGCTACGTCAGCTCCCGCGACGAGCTGCTCACACTGCTGATCGTCGGCGCGTTCAACGACATGGCTCAGTCCGTGGAGGCGCGCGCCGAGCGTATGAAGGGAGCCCGGAAGCGCTGGCAGGTGATCGGTCTGGCAAGCCGGGACTGGGCCATCGAGCAACCCCAGAGGTTCGCCCTCATCTACGGAAGCCCGGTCCCCGGATATGCGGCGCCGCAGGACACGATCGGCCCAGCCACGCGGATCCCGGCACTGTTGATCGGGATCCTGCAGGAAGCTCACGTGCAGGCCGACGTGTCTGCGTTCGACGCCCGGGTGGCCCGCAGCCTGCGCCCCGCGCTGGCGAATCTTGATCAGTGGGCGGATCTACGGACCCGGGAGTTCAACGATGCGGCCTTCGCCCTCGGCGTGATGGCGTGGACGCACATCATCGGGTCGATCTCGTTCGAGCTCTTCGGGCACAGGCACAACGTCGTGGGGGACTCACAATCGGACCGGCGCACGTACTTCGAGTTCGAACTCAATGTCCTCGCCGACCTGCTGGGGATCGGTCAGGGTGTGTAGGTCGGCGTCGGGGTGGCGATCCCCGGTGCCGGCGCCGGCGTGTAGCTCGGCGGGAGGATCGTGCCGCCGCCGCGAGCGGTGCGCAGTCCGAACAGCGGCTGCAACTCGAAGGATGACGGCGGAGTGTCCGCCAACGCTCCCAGCATCGCCTGCTTCCAGATCGGTCCGGGGAGGCTGGAACCGAACACCTGGCCGTAGTAGTTGCCGTTGATGTAGACGTTCTTCATCGGGTACTTGAAGCCACCCCGCGGGTCACCCACCCAGACGGCCGTCGACAACTCCGGCGTGTAGCCGGCGTACCAGACCGCGGCGGAGGTGTCGGTGGTTCCGGTCTTGCCGGTGGTGTCGCGGCCAAGGCTCATCGCCGCGCCGGTGCGACCGGCGATACCGCCGTCCACCACGTGGGTGAGCACTGCGGTCACGGAGTCCGCGACCTCCCGGCTGACGGCCTGCTGGCATTCCGGCTCGATCTTGGAGACGACCTTCTTGCCGCTGCTCTTCTCGTCGATGATGCGGGTGATCGCATGCGGCTTGCAGTACACACCGTGATTGGCCATCGTGGCGTAGCTCGTGGCCAGCGCCAACGGCGACACCTCGACCGATCCAAGCGTGAACGACTGCACGATCGGCAGGTCCGCGCCGTTGGCCAGAGTCATCCCGGTGCGCTTGGCGATGTCGACCGTCCGGCACAGGCCGACCTGCTGCTCCAGGCCCACGAAGTACGTGTTCACCGAGAAGGCGGTTCCCTGCAGCATGTTGAAGTCGCCGGAGGACGTCGAGTTGCTCACCGTGTAGGAGCCGAAGTAGTTGCCGTCGGTGCATCCCCACGGACCGGCGGCGAAGTTCTTGTCGTCGGAGGAGTCGAGCACCGTGTAGGGGGAGAAGCCCGCTTCCATGGCAGCGGCGATCGTGAAGATCTTGAACGTCGACCCAGCCTGCATGCCGGTGGTGCCGCCGTCCTTCTGGTCCAC
>ERZ795053.2521-NODE-2521-length-21981-cov-28.443355_pt1 | contig 21981 bp, 16 predicted proteins | sample MGYA00375137_ERZ795053 | MGnify/ENA primary metagenome ERZ795053 (study PRJEB30182, sample SAMN05720284) | activated sludge metagenome | isolation source: Anaerobic digester | place: Hong Kong | collected 2014-12-17 ...
AGACCTGAATGGCCTCCGCGCCCGATTCCAGCGCGGTCGCCATGGTGGTGGTGGCGCGCAGCACATCGATGACGATGGCGCAGGCCGGCAGATCGAGCGTGAGGCCACCCTTACGAGCCTCTTTATCTATGTCGGGGACTTGATCGGGGGTGTGATAAACGAAAATTTCCATGGTGGCTGTTCTGGTGGGTAACGATGTGGCGTGGCTTGGTTCGAAGAGGATTGGTCGGGGATTATCGGCCTGTTTTTTATAAGGTTAATCCAAGCCGGCGCAAAGCGCCATACCTCGGGCATGGCGGGTCCGTAAAGTGGTGGATGCCCGGACCGGAGCGGTTCGGCCTGGTTTACGGCAACGGTCGCTGCTCCAATGCCTGAACTTCACTGGCGATTAATTCCTGGCGGCTGAGATTCAACACCGCCGCCGCCAGTGGGCTGGATTGCAGCGCTAGTATGCGCTCGGCCGTCCGGTGTGCCTTGATCCACGCGCCGGTTCCCAACAGGACCACGGCCTGTTGTTCCAGCGCGGCGACTTCGGCTTCTATGGCTAGCAGTACGCTCAAATCCGCGCCGCAGCGATAACAGACCGGTTCGTCCTTGAAGCGGGCGCGGCAGACTGGGCAGCGCTCCATCACGACTCCAGATAAAACAGGATGTCCGACAGCACGGCCATCGGTTCGGACAGGGCAGGGAAATCGTTGTTGGCCAGCGCATCCTTGACGTGCTCGATCAGATTGATCATTTCCTCGCGGTCGTCCTCGGTGGCGCTGTCCAGCAGCCGCTCGGCCTTTTCCACCAGCGCCCGCGCCTGGACGGTGAGTTGGTGATCGGTCGCGCCCGTCGTCGTCTCGGTGGGCTTGCCCTCGTCCGCGAACAGGGCATCGACCCGCGCACGCGCGGTTTCCAGTTCCCCTTCCTGGAAACGGGAGAGCACGTTGTCGATGCGGATCGATTTTTCCAGGCCGGTTTTTTTCTCCCGCGCCGATACGTTCATGATGCCGTTCAGATCGAGGGAGAACTGAATGATGATCGGGTTGCCCGCTGGTACTTTACTCAGGTTCTCCACGAAAAATTGCCCGAGCTCAATGTTGTTCAAGGCATCCGGCTCCTCGCCTTGATAGACATGCACTAGCACCGTTTCCTGCCGGTCGCGCAGGGTATAGACCACGTCGCTTTTGGTGACCGGAATCGGCGTGTTCTTGTGGATGATCGGCACATAGGTAAAGGGGTAGGGCATGCCGTTCAGCTCGCTCAGGGCGCTGGTGCCGAAGGTGTAGGGGGTGATGTCCACCAGCACCGCCGTGACGGTCTCGCCGGCCAGCATGCCGGCCTGGATGGCGGCGCCGGCGGCGACACACAGGTCGGGGTTGACTTCGGCCCGCACCGTCAGTCCGAGATCCTCCTCCAGGCGTTGGGTGATCAAGGGAGTGCGGGTGGCGCCGCCCACCAGCAGTACCTCGTCGATGTCGGAAACGGTCAGGTTGGCCCCTTTCAGGGCGATGTGCGCCGCCTCCAGGGTTTCGTCGATGTGGCCGGCGATCATGTCCTCGTACTCGTTCCGGGACAGTTCCAGCGCCAAATTGACCGGAGTGCCGTCGCGTTCCAGCAGGTACTCCTCCTCGATGCGGGTGTAGGGCTGGTCGGACAACGCGATCTTGGCGGTTTCCGCCGCCCGGGTGATGCGAGCCATGGCCTTACGCGATTCGGTCGGATCGATGTTCTGTTCCTTGAGATGTTCGACGACATGCTCGACGATCTTGGCATCGAAGTCATCGCCACCGAGATGGTTATTGCCGTGGCTGGCCAGCACTTCGACCACGTTGTCTTCGATGCCGACCACCGATACGTCGAAGGTGCCACCGCCCAGATCGTAGACCAGCACTTTTTTATGGCCCTGATGGTTGGCTTCGTAGGACAGGGCGGCGGCGGTTGGCTCGTTGATGATCCGCGCCACCTCCAGTCCGGCGATCTCGCCGGCCTCGCGGGTGGCCTGACGCTGGGCGTCGGAGAAATAGGCTGGCACGGTGATCACCGCCTTGCGGACCGGTTCACCCAGGTATGCCTCGGCGATGTCCTTCAGCCGCCGCAGGATGATGGCGGAGATTTCTTGCGGGGTATAGGTGGCCTCGCCCAGTTCGACTCGGTTGGGGCCGCCCATCCGCCGCTTGATGGATTTGATGGTGCGTTCCGGATAGAGCACGTACTGGTTCTTGGCCGGTTCGCCCACCAGAATCGCGCCGTCATCGGCCAGGCCGACGAAGGAGGGCAGAATCGGATGGCCGGAAGTAATGTCGATGACGGTAACGCGGCCATTGTCCACCACCGCGACTTCGGAGTTGGTGGTGCCCAGATCGATGCCGATGATTTTTTCAGCCATGTTGGGTTTCCACTCAGGTTCAGTGCAATGGGTCGTCGGCGCTTGGTGCGTCGGTGCTGGTGACGGATTCCGGTTGGCGGTTGACCTTGACTTCCGCCAGTCGCAGCAATTCGCCTTGCCAGGTATAGCCCTTACGCAGTTCCTCGGTGACGATGCCGTTGGCCAGGTCAGACCGCCGGTCCAGCTCGGCGGCGCGCATGGTGTGCGGATCAAGCGGTCGACCCTGGGTGGCGAGAGCGCTGACCTGCTGGGTGTTCAGGATCTGGTCCAGCCGGCGCAGGCTGATGTCCTGACCCTGAGCGACTGCATGCAGTAGCGCCTGTTCCCGCCGACACAGCCGGCCCAGCGGCGAGAGACGGTGGTTTTGCAGGGCATGCAGGCCGGCTTCGAGGCGGTCGCGCAGCTCCAGCAGCTCCAGTAACACCGGTTTTAACGCTGCCCGCCGCTGTTCGAGCAGCGCGCCGCGAGCGTGGTCCAGTTCGTCGCTGAGCTGACTCTGGCTGGTTCGCAGGGTTTCGAACACCGCCCGGAATTCCTCCAACGTGGTTTTGACCTGGCGTGATTCCAGCTTGACCTCATTTTTCAGCGCCACCAGTTCGGCGAACAGCGAATAGAGATCGGTGTGCCGGCGTTCTTCCACCGTTGCTTCCATTTCGGGAAGTGTGTCGAGATAGGTGCGAAAACGCTCCAGCAATTGCTCTTTGCGTGCGGCATCCATGGTCGAGAGTCTTTATTTCGGGCCGGTCAGGTGGTTTTGCAAAACTTGCAGTAATTGTCGCTCGCTTGGGCGGCGGCGCGGACCGGCTTGCAGGGCGCTCGCCACCAGTCCGGTCAGGTCCGGGTTCTCCGATTGAAACAGCCGATAGCTCAGGCGGTCCCGACTGGTCTTGATCGCTTCGTAGGCGGCGCGGATCGTCTGAAATCGGTCGGCGTCTCGTTCCGGCGGATGTTCACGCACCTGTTGCAGGTAGGCTTTCTTGATGGTGTCGTCGTCGTCGGTCTCGGCGACGCCCAGCACGGTGAACGGATTGGGCATGGTCAGCTCCGGCGTTTCTTACGCCGGCTTCGGTCCGGCGAAGGGAGGGGAAAGTCGGATGAATCGAGAAAATCCGCAAGATTACCACCGCCCGACAGCAGGGCTTTCAGGAACACCTTGCGCGCTTCGGGTGGCAGATTGTCGGCGTCGATCGGCAGTTCATCCATGAGCTCACCCAGTAGTCGGTCGCGCAGCGGCGGCGGCAACTGCTCCAGAATCTCACCTAGTTGGTCCATGTCGGTGTGAGGCGCCGATCCTGGCCGGGGTCGGGGCAGGTGGAATAGATCCTGGTCGAGGAAACGCTCGATCAATAGCTTGGCGCGGTGATCCTTGGTGGCGGCGGCACGTTCGTGGGCGTCTTCGAGTCGCTGGTAGTCGCGATCCTTAACTCGATTGAGATTGCCCTCGGCGCGGCCGAAGATCTGAAAGTAGACGAACGGCGGTCGTTCAGGGTGGCCGTCGAGCGCGTGCGTCGCGGCGTATTCCAGTAGCTTTTGGTGCGGTCCCTGGTGCAGGCATTCGCAGACCGACAGTAGATCATCTTCGGCGCTCAGCGCCTTGATCGCTCGCTTCAGTGGTTTTACCAAGCCATCCAGCGCCGCGCCGAGATCTTCGACGCCTTCTTCCCGATACATGCCGAGCATTTGAACCATGGCCAGCAGATCGGTACGGTCGACAGTAAATTTGCCGGGATCGCCAAGTTCGAGATCGCGCAGGAACAGGGATGGTTCCAGCCGCAGGCGAGAAGCTTCCACCGTCAGCCGCAGCCGGGTCAGCAGCGGGTTGCCGACGATACGGGTGCCTTCGCGCAGCCACTGCCTGGCGCGCTCGCGCTGGCGCTGGGTGAAAGCCAGCAGGCCCCGATTGATTTCGACCACGCCGCTGCGGGCGCTGTCGCGCTCCAGTTGCGCGGCACTGTCCAGTTCCCTGGTCGCCAGTTCGTGCTTGCCGGCCAGAATCTGCTTACGGGCGTGGGCCAGATGGGAATTGAGCAGTATGTGGCGGGCCTTGCTGTTGATCGGGTCCAGTTCCAGCACCCGCGCGGCGAAACCGGCGGCTTTTTTGTAGGCTTTGCGGGCGGTGGCGGTCGCCACGGCGGCCAGCAGCACCTGGGGATCGTCGGGAAACTGCTTGACCGCGCGCTCTACCCATTGGTGGTATTCCTTGTCGTTGCCGGCGTCCTGGTGCAGCTTTGCCAGTTGCAGGTAGGTGTCGCGGTCGTCCGGGTCCAGTTGCAGGCTGTCCGCCAGAAGATCCTCGGCCCGTGCCTCCACGAACCAGGGCGGAGGGTTTTCTGCCAACAGTCGCGCCAAGTGGCGCAGGACCAGCGCCGCCATCAGCCGGTTATCCGGGTCGGCGGTGTCCTGAGCCAGCAGGTCGGCGCAGGCGCGCCAGTGATGCAGGACGCTTTGCAGGTCGCCATCCCGCTCCGCTTTCAGGGCTTGCAGGCGCTGTGACTGATACGGAGGCAAGGGTCCGAACAGCTTGACGTGAATTGCCAGGCCCGGCGGGTAGGCCGGTAGCAGCGCCAGGCTGGCGCGGCGAGCCTGATCCCGATCCAGCGCCGCGAGGTTGGCGGTGATGAAACCGAAGATCGCCTTGTCGCTGGGAGCCGCGCCCAGCCGCGCCCATTCCTTGAGCAGTTTGATCTGGCGCGGCTCCAGACCGAGCAGGTTAATGGCGATTTCGCGCGAGGGGGGATCGAGTGCCGGCAGCGTCCGCAGCGGTTCGGCGGCGGCGCAGGCGCGGACGATTTCGGCCAAGCCATGGTAGGGCGAGGTTGTGGGAATGCGGTCGACCAGCGCCGTGGCGCCGGCCGGATCGGTTTCCAGCTTGAGCAGCGCGGCAAGCGCTTGGCGTAGGTCCCGGTAGGGCGAGCGGATCGGGATGTGTTGCAGGCATTCGCGCACGGCTTCTTCGCTTTCGCCCCGGGTGTAGGCGCGCAGTGCGTTCTGGGTGGCGGTCAGTTGCCGGCGTGTTGGCGCGTCCTGGGGCAGGGCTTGCAACACGTCCTTTTGCCCGGTCAGGGCTAGCGCGGCGAGCAGGGTTTCCAGTTCGCCGGCGCCGGTTAGCACGGCCGCGTGGTCGGCATACACGCGCACCGCCTTGGCATACTGGCCGCTGTGAAGCAGCCAGCCGACGTATAGTTCGGGTTGCGGCGACTGACCGCAGAGGCTGGGAATGTTCTCCCAGAGTACGGCGGCTTCGCGGTGCATGGCCTTGCCGGCCAGCTCCCTGGCCCGCTCCAGATAGGCTGCGGCCAGCGATTCGCGCCAGCCGGCCTCGGCCTGCGGCTCGCGTTTCAGCAGCAGCTTGTAGACGTCGATGGCATCCCGGTAGTTGCGGGCCGACAGCAGGCTTTCGCCACGGGCGATCAGTTCGCCGGTGCTCAGATCATCGAGGCGAGTGCGTGAAGGTGCGGTCGGTTTGCGCATTCTGAATTCAATCTATCGGCAAATGGGTCACTCTCAAACCGCGACGACAGTGAAATCTCGTTGTTCCGCCAATGTCCGCGCGTTGCTCAATACCGCGCAACGAGCCTGTTCCGGTTGCAGGTAGCGTGTCGCCACTCTCTTGAGGTCGTCCAGTGTGACCGCCAGCACCCGTTGCCGATAGGCGCGGCGCTGTTCCGGGGTACGGTCGAACAGGATGCCGAAGAAGGCGCTGATGGCCTCGCCGGCTGGGGAACCGGGTTTGTCGATGGCGGCGACGACGCCGAGAATCGCTTCCTCCAGCGTCCGGGCGGGATGATCGTAGGTACGCAGCCAGTCCAGTGCTCGGTCGAAATCGGCCAGTGTGTCCGCCAGTCGGGGATCACGGTAAGAGTAGAAGCGGAATGCGCCACTGTCGGGATGGTAGCCGGCGCCGCCGCCGTAAGCGCCGCCCTGTTCGCGGATGGCCCGATGCAGGTAGCCGTTGCGCAGGAAATCGCCCAGCACATGCAGCGTCGGAGCGTCGGGGTGGTTGGGCGCGACGGTGGGGTAGGCCTTGGCGCAGAAGTTGACTTGGGTATTGACGCTGAACCCCTGCCGGGCCGGCGATGCCTCCGGCATGGCCAGCGCGAACGGTTCGATCGCGCCGGTCGTGCCTTCGCGCCAGTGAGTCGCCAGCGCCGCCGCGATGTCGTCCTGTCGTTCGGCTTCGCTGACGGCCAGCAGTTGCCGGGGCGCGTGTTGCAAACGGTCGCGCAGTCGCTCCAGCCGCGCGGCGAAGGCGGCCAGCGCGGTGGGGTCGTCCAGCGTATCGTCCAGCGCCTTGAGGTCCCGCAAACCCTGTAAGCCATCCCAGCGATGGTTGAGCGCCGCCGTCGGACTCAAGCCGGCGCTAGCGGCGGCCAGCGCCAGCATGTGCCCGTGATCGGTGATCGCTTCCTCGCGATGGGCGCGCATTTGGGCGACCAATTCCCGTAGTCGGGGCAGTTCGTCGAAGCGGGAACGGGTCAGCGTTTCCCACAATAACTCGGACAGCGCGGCCTGATTGCGGGCCAACGCCTTGCCGGCCAGGACCAGGACGCCCTTGACTCGGTGTACGTTGTCCACCCCCCCACGCACGTTGGCGCGGGCGCTGATGCCGCCGGTAACCGCCGCCTGTCGGGCCTGGGTGGCGCGGTAATCGCGTCCGGCGCTGCCGACCTCGGGCAGGCAAGCGCACAACAGCGGCAGCAGGTCCAGTTCCTCGGGGGCCAGCGCCGGCAGATCGAGCACGGCTTGCAGATACACCATGCCATTGGTGCCCTGCGCGTACCAGGTGGCGGGCAGCGCGCCGACCGGTCGAACGATACCCTCGGCGATTTTCAGATCCGGCGGCACGTCTTCCAGTCCCACCTTGGGCAACAGCTCGGGATCGTCCTGACGCTGTTGGCGCTCAGCCAGGATGTGTGCCTGTTCGACCAGACAGACCTGGTCGGTCTCGGTCAGCGCCGCGCAGATCGCGGCCAGCCGTTCCCGTTCCATCATCGTCTGTTTCGCGCTCAGCGTCGCGTCCGGGGCCATGGTCAGCCGCACCCGGTGCGGGTTATCCAACAGCAATTGCCGAACCAGACGCGGGATGAATTCCGGGTCGCGGCTTTCCACCCGCAACTGCTCCAGTAGCGGATTGCTGTCCAGCGCCGGCAGTGGGTCCGCGCCGTGAATGGCTGGCGTCAACGCTTCCATCAGCAAGTGCAGGCCATAAGGAAAGCCATCGCCGGTGATTTCCCGTTCGCTCAGTTCCAGTTGGTGCAGGGCGGCGTCCACCGCCTCTTGCGGTACGCCATCGGCCGCGACCTGTTGCAGTACCTGGAGCACCAAGGCTTCGACGGCTTCGGCGTGTTCGAGGTTGGAACCCTCCAGCCCGCAAACGAAGGTGGCTTCGCGGGTGGCGGTGTCGAAGCCGCACAGCGGCGAGGGCGCGGCGCCCAGTTCCGAGGTTTCCAGGGCATTGCGCAGCGGCGAGCTGCTGTTGTCCAGCAGCACATCGCTCAAAAGGTGCGCGCGCAACGTCGCCAGTGGGTCGGTGATCGGTCCCAGCAGCCAGCCCAGCACGACGTGAGTCTGGTCGCTCAGGTCTTCGGCGTCGTCCAGGGGATAGTGGGTGAGATCAGCGAGCGGCGCGGAGTAGCGGCGCTCGTCGGGAATGGCCAAGTTTAGGGACAGCGCCTGGAAACGATTGAGTGCTTGCGCCTCGAAACGTTGCTGATGCTCGGCGGCGGGAATGTCGCCGTAGGTCAGGAAGATCGCGTTCGAGGGGTGATAATGGCGGGCGTGGAAAGCCTTGAGCTGTTCGTGAGTGAGGCGGGGAATCGCCTCGGGGTCGCCGCCGCTGTTGTGGTGATAGGTGATGGTTGGGAACAACCGATGTTGCAGTTCCTGGCCGAGCCGTTGCACCGGCGAACTCATCGCACCCTTCATTTCGTTGAACACCACACCCTTGAACAGCAGCTCCGAGTGGGGGTCGTCGGCTTGGGCGAATTCCAGCCGGTGGCCTTCCTGGGCGAAGTCGCGCTCGTCGAGCAACGGGAAGAACGCGGCATCCAGGTAGACATCCAGCAGGTTGTTGAAGTCCTTTTTGTTCTGGCTGGCGAAGGGGTAGGCGGTCCAGTCGCTGCTGGTGAAGGCATTCATGAAGGTGTTGAGCGACCTACGGATCATCATGAAGAACGGGTCGCGCACCGGGTAGCGCCGGCTGCCGCACAGGGCGGTGTGTTCGAGAATGTGCGCCACGCCGCTCGAATCCTGGGGCACGGTAAGGAAGGCGACCATGAAGGCGTTGTGCGGATCGTCGGCGGCCAGATGCAGATGCCGGGCACCGGTGGCGCGGTGGCGATATTCCTGAAACTCCACTCGCAGGGCGGGAACGGGATGGCTACGCAGGTGTTCGAAGGCGGAATGAGGCATGATTTCTCTCTATTCTCCGGTCATGCCGCCCCAGGCGGGGTCGGTGGCGTGCCGTTTCAGGTACCAGTCCACGGTCTTGGCGATGCCGGTGTTGAAGGTTTCCGCCGGCCGCCAGCTCAGTGCTTCGCTCATCTTGCGAGGGTCGATGGCATAGCGCCAGTCGTGACCGGGCCGGTCGGCGACGAAGGTGATCAGCCGCTCGTGCGGGGCGTGTTCCGGTCGGCGTTGATCCAGCAGCGCGCAGATCAGCTTGGCGATGTTGATGTTCGCCCATTCGTTGTCGCCGCCGATGTTGTAGGTTTCGCCCAGCTTGCCGCGCCGGATCGCCGCGTCGATGCCTCGGCAATGGTCTTCGACATACAGCCAGTCGCGAATGTTACTGCCGTCGCCGTACACCGGAATCGGCCGTTGCAGCAGGCAGGAGCGAATCACGGTGGGAATGAATTTCTCGCCATGCTGGTAGGGGCCGTAATTGTTGGAGCAGTTGGTGGTGACCACCGGCAGGCCGTAGGTGTGAAAATAGGCTCGCACCAGATGATCGGAGCCGGCCTTGGAGGCGGAATAGGGCGAGTTGGGCGCGTAGGGCGTGGTTTCGCTGAACGGTGGATCGCCGTGCTTGAGCGTGCCGTAGACTTCGTCGGTGGAAATGTGGTGGAAGCGGCAATGCTCGGCGGTTTTGCCCCCCTCCAGCCATGCCCCGCGAGCGGCCTCCAGCAGCGTGAAGGTGCCGACCAGATTGGTTTGGACGAAGGCTGCCGGGCCGGTGATGGATCGGTCCACATGGCTTTCGGCGGCGAAGTGGGCGATGGTGTCGATGGCGTGCTCGCGCAACAGCCGATCCACCAGCGGCCGGTCGCAGATGTCGCCTTGAACGAAGGTATGCCGGGCGGAATCGGGCAGCTCGCGCAGGTTGTCCAGCGAACCGGCGTAGGTTAGCAGGTCAAGGGTGACGATGCGGGCGTCCGGCTCGGTCGCCAGCAGGTGGCGGACGAAATTGCAGCCGATGAAACCGGCGCCGCCGGTCACCAGTACGTTACGGGGATGATGTTCCATGAGGACTCGGTTCAGTGGAGTTCAAGGTCGAATTCGGCGATCACCGGGGCGTGATCGGACGGGCGCTCCAGCCGGCGCGGGGCTTTGTCCACCCAACAGGCGGTGCAGGTCGCGGCCAGCGCTGGGCTGATCAGGAGATGGTCGATGCGCAGTCCCAGATTGCGACGGAAGCCGGCGGCGCGGTAATCCCACCAGCTAAAGGTATTTTCTTCCTGTGGAAACCGTCGAAACGCGTCCTGAAGGCCCAGATCCAGCAGTCGCTGGAATGCGGCGCGCTCGGCGTCGCTGCATAATATTTGCCCGGCCCAGGCGGCGGGATCGTGCACGTCGCGGTCTTCCGGCGTGATGTTGAAATCGCCCAGCGCGATCAAGCGCGGATGGTGGGCCAGTTCGGTTTCCAGCCATTGCGCCAGTTTGTCCAGCCAGTTCAGCTTGTAGGCGTATTTGTCGGAACCGACGGATTGACCGTTGGGAACGTAGAGATTGATGACGCGCACCCCGCCGACGGTCGTGCCCAATACCCGCCGTTGCGGATCGTCCAGTCCCGGCAGGTCGGCGACGGTCTCGCCGAGAGGCAGATGGCTGAGCACCGCCACGCCGTTGTAGGTTTTCTGACCGGCGAAAGCGGCTTGATAGCCGGCGCTGGCGATATCGAGTGTCGGAAAATCGGGATCGGTCAACTTGGTTTCCTGCAAGGCCAGGATGTCGGGTTGCCGCTCGCGCAGCCAGTCCAACACCTGCGGCAGGCGCACCTTCAGGGAGTTGACATTCCAGCTCGCGATTTTCATGAAAATTTTAACTGACTGTTTTATATTATTTAATAATTGAATTTGCGCTATGGCCACGCATTACGGCGGCGATGCCCACCGGGGGGCAGGAACGCCAGTATAGCATCCAGCCCATAGCTCGAAATGCTGGCCTGTGGGTGGAGCTAGTCTTCACCGAATGACCACGCCAGGGGTCCACCAGGTTGACTTGCACCACCCCGATCCATCTGACCCAGATTGTTGTAGAGCGCTCGCTTGGCCGACGTACTCATGGCCGTGGTCTGGCCCGGCGGTGGTCATGCGCTCGCGGTCGCCACGAGAATCTCCGTTTCCACGTACCGCTTGAACTCCTCAATAGTTGTGAAGCATCGGAATCCAGCCTGACTGGCGATAACCAGGATCTCGTTGCTTTCGTTCAGCAGAACCGCGACCGGTTGGCTCAGTTCCTCCTGGATACCATTGGGCCAAGCCAAATCGAAAATGGCTTTCTGTTCGCCAGTCGCGGCATTGGTGAAATCGTAGGCCAGCACACCGCGAGGCAGGTCGTGCGCCTCCATCCAACCATTGAGCGGTTCGAGTTCTGCCTCCTCGGCCTCGCTTGCGATACCGCTACCGACGGAAATACTGACGGGTGCTATCGCTGCGGGGCCAGCTAGCCAGCGCGTGTCGCCGTGAAGCAGTTCTTCCATCCGTTGGTTGACTTCTGCGGCGAGTAACGCCTTGCGGGCTTCGAGGAATTCCAGGTAGTTCTCGATTTTCCAGAGCGCCGGATCGGCGGGAATCCACTGGGAGGTCAAGGCGCCGGGATGTGCTTCCTCGACCGTCACGAAATACTGCTCCGGCAAGCGGGCGCTGATGTCGAGATTCGTATCCTTGGTTAGAAAGCAAAAATTACCCAAGGCGTTGACCTCCGGGCGCTTGAAGTTGCGTTTGTAGAGTTGCGCCTTCGGAAAGATGTGATGCACTTCCAAGCGGCTCATCTTGCCGAGGAGACAAGCCTTGAGCGGCAGGCCGGTACCCCAATCCCGCGCTTCACCCATGCGCGTGAGCAGGTAGAGCACCGGATAAAACCGGGCGCCGAGGCTCCAGCCGGTGAAATGGCCCGCTTCGATCCGTAGACCGCCATGCCACAACCGCAACTGCTCCAGCAATCGGTCGAGCCCACCACCGACCCCTTCAAGCGCGGCTAAGTCTTGGTCGATGAATGACTCGGTTGATCCCGAGAATCGGCCCCACATCCCCGCCTGCACGAACCAAAATAGGAGTTTGTCACGCTCCTTCTCGTCCAGCGGTCCGCTGCATTGGTCAAGGTATCGCACCATGACGGGCACGCCGAAGCGGCCGAAGAACACTTGATCATGGTCGAGTCCCAGACGTCCGCTAATCAGGTTCAAACAGGTGTCGATGTGTTTGTTGGCCCGTTCCAGGCCGTTCTGAACCTCCTCCGCGCTCTTCTCGTGTAGGTACTGAAATTTGGCTTCACCGGTGAGTACGGTGTTCACTGAGCGGAGTAGCCAGTCGAGGTTGAAGTGGTAATCGGCCTTGGCCCACTCCTTGAGTTTCGTCTTCATGGTATCGCGGGCCTCGGGCCAGTCGGCGCAAATCTTTGCCAGGGCGAGATCGCCCTTCGAAAGCTTGGTACCGCCGCTGTTCACCTGGTTGAAGATATCCACAACGACATCCAGCGTCTTGTCGGTACCGGTGACTTCCTCAATGTGGAGATCAATATCCGTGATGCCGAGCAGACGGCTCAGGTGGCCCACATAATCCCCTACCTTGGCGACTAGCTCGGGTCGCGCACTCAAGCGAGTCACGAACTCGCCCAGTCCAGCGGTGCCTCGCTTCATCAATTCGGTGACATCGATCCAAAGCGGATCGTCCTGCATCTTCACCGGTTGGTAAAAGGCGAAGATTTCCAAGTCGAGGTGGAAGCGCAGGGTAGAGAACGCTTGGGTATTGCCATCGAAAAACTTTGGTGGCTTGCCGCGTACCACCCCGTAAAGCGAGGTGATGCGTTGTTGGCCATCGAGCAGTAGCTTCACCACCCCAGCGGCCAGTGGCCCATCGCCGCGATGCGTGGCCGTCTTGGATTCCGTTGCCCAGACCAGTAGACCGCCCACCGGATGGCGGCGGTAGAGCGAGGTGAACAGCCCACGGACCTGATCGCGGTTCCACACATAACCGCGTTGGAATTCCGGCAGCGCCATGTGCCCGCTGTCGATATGATCGAGAATGGTGGAGATTTTCATGCCGTGGGTTTTCCTTAGTTGTTGTTTTGATCAAGATATTCAACTTATTGTATAATAAAATCTTTTATTCTTTGGCGCATCCATGCTGCCACGTGGTTGGTCGCAGGATTTCCAGAGAGCGGCATAGTTCACTGGTATTGATGAGCATGAGGATTGCGTGAACTCTGAACTCGATCCGCGATAGAGTACGAAAAAGCACAATGAGAAAGCATAAAAATGAGACTCATGGACCTGACCGAGCCAGTAAACCAACAGAAGCCGAAATCTCGTCAGCCAACGCTTGGTATTCGCGCGGCGTGGTTGGAGAGATGGGGGTACACGAAAACGGATAGCGCATAATTTTGATTCGATCCTCCGGCCGTCCGCGGGGTGGCCCCATTTCACCCAGCGCATTTTCTTTTGCGGGATGACCCACTGATATGAGCTTTACGACACTGATCGGCATACTCGCGGTGATGGGGGTTGGCCTGTGGTTCTGGCGCGATAGCCTCGGTGCTCGCGAACAGGCCCGCACCGCCAGTTCCCATGCCTGCCGGCAGAGTAACGTGCAGTTGTTGGACGATACCGTGGCGCTGGAGCGGTTGTGGCTGCGGCGCGACCGCGATGGCCGGCTCAAGCTGGAGCGGCTGTACGTGTTCGAGTTCACCGATACCGGCCAGCACCGTCAGGTCGGGAGTGTGTTGCTGGTCGGCTGGCGGGTGGAAGTGCTGCATATGGAAGGTGGCGACCTGTTGCTGCCTTGAGATATCCATTGGAACGCGGGCGATCGTTTCGAGAACCCGCTGCTGTCGCCTCAGGTTCCCAGCAGCGCCGCATAAACGTGCAGCAACGCGATGGCCGCCCCCAGACATTTCAGGACGTAGCCGGCGTTCCAGCGTAGGAAGGCGTAGCCGTCGATCCCATAGCGGCCTTGCATCATCAAATGCAGACCGGACAGCGGGTTGGCCGGCACGCCGATGGCCCAACTCATCAACAAGGTGATCGCCAGCAGGTTGGGTTCGGGATGCAGCGGCGCCAACCAGACGCCGAAGCTGGCGATGGCGATGACCGGGTGTACGCCCAGCGCGGCGGCGCCAACCATGACGATGAGCAGCAGGCTGGCCTGCGGCGCCCCGAAGCGCTCGAACGGCAACCAATCGCCCAGCGATCCGGTCACGCTGATCAGCCCCGCCGCCAGCACACCCGCCGCCAGGAACAGCGCCAGTTCGTTGACCGTGCTGGCCAGCCCTCGCGCGATGTGCTCCTTGAGTGGAGGCCAGGCATCGAATCCCCGTTGCGCGATCAGAATCAGAATCGTCAACAGCGGTGCGCTGAAGGCGATGATGGCCAGGATCGACCAGTCCGGCACCAAAGCGTGGACGGTCAGCACGATGAGCACCAATAGGCCGGGAATCCACAAGGCGCTGAAACGCATCGGGTAACCGATGAATGGTGCGCCGAGCTTGGGGTTTTCGGGATCGATATCGCGGGCAGTCAGCCAGAGCGCGAGCGCGGCCATCGGCAGGCCCGCCAGCACCACGATGCCCAGTCGCGCGCCCGGCGCGTAGGTCAGCGCGGCGGCCATGGCCGAAAAAAACGGCGACCAGAACGCCGCCGCCGCGAAGCCCCGCGCCAGCGCCAGCGCCCGGCGTTTGCCCAGGCGCCCGCGAGTGGCCATCCGGTCGCCCAAAATGACCACGGTGGATAGATTGATCACCGCGCCGAACAGATGCACGCCGAGCAGGGTTCGCCATAAGGCTTTTCGACCGCGCGGCGCGGGTAGATCGAGATCCATTCCTCCCGGTCGGGCCACCAGGCGCAGGAACGACACCGCCGCCAGCAAGCTGACCAGTCCCTGATTGCCGGCGAATATCGGGCTTGCCTTGAATGGCTCGCCGTGCAGCGTGCCCCAGGCGATGCCGGCGCCGCCGAGTCCGATCAACCAGGCGCTTTGAATGCGCTGCCGTCGGCCCAGCCGGTAACTCAGCAGCAGGGCGGCGGCCCAACCCAGTAGCCCGGCGAGCAGCAGCGACACGCCCGGCGCGACCGAGGCGGCGATCATCAGCGTCAGCAGGATGCCGGCCAAGGCGTCACGCCGGGCTGGTGGTGGGATGGCTGGGAAGGGGCGGCGTTGCACGGTGGTGTGGGATAGGATGGCGGCGAGCAGTTCAGACGCGATTCAGTGTCGCGGACTATGTTGACCGGTGGGTTTGGCTATGCGGACTATGTTGACCGGTGGGTTTGGCTATAATGCCCAACTTATTTCAATTCGAACAATGCCGATGTGCGACGAGGTGGACGATGCGATTGATGAAGACGACAGCGACTGTGGCGGTGGTATTGGCGGCGGGCCTGGTGTTGAGCGGTTGTCCGGCCAGTATGTCCGGCGGTGCCTATAGCCGTAGTCAGGCCCGCGAGGCCCAGGAGGTGCGCTTGGGCTATGTGGAGAGCGTCCGCCAGGTTTTGATTGAGGGGACCAAGAGCGGCGTGGGCGCGGTGAGCGGCGCGGCCTTGGGCGGCGTGGCCGGTAGCACCATCGGCAGGGGTCGGGGCCAAGTGGCCGGCGCCATCGGCGGAGCGGTGCTGGGCGGGTTGGCCGGCTCGGCGATCGAAGAGAACGCGACCCGGCAGCCAGGTCTGGAAATCACCGTCCAATTGGATAACGGGCGGATGGTGGCTGTCACCCAGGCGGCCGATGAGCCGTTTTATCCCGGCGACCGGGTACGGGTGTTGATCGGTTATGACGGCACGACCCGGGTGGCGCATTATTGAAATGCTTTTCCCGCGCTCGGACTCTTTCCCGTCACGGGACAGGGCCGATGACGCAGTGGCTTATCGGTCGTTCCCACCCTGCTAATGCAGCCGCTCCGTCGATGCCGGCAGGTCGGCGACGGTCGCGGCCCGCAAATTTCGCCCACTTTCCGAGTACAGTAGCCGCCCTGGATGTAGGACCTGTCGCTCGACGTCCTGTTCGTCACAGCGTTGGATCAACCGATCGATGATCGCATTCAAGCCCTGCGGTCGCAGCGGGTAGTGATGCTCCAACCGCAGCAATTGCCCGTTATCGTCCAGGGTAGTGACCGTATAGGCCAGAGTGCCTAACTCCGAGTCGGCCTGATTGGTGATCGACATCCGCCGTTCCGGGTGCTCGTTGTCGTTCTGAAAAATCGCCTCGACCAGATAATCCCCCGACAAGCAGGGGATTTCTCGAAATGCCGGCAGCGCTGCCTCGCCATCCGCGGTGGCCAGCACTGCCTCCAGTTGCGGGTTGGCCAGCACCCAGCGTACATGCAGTCCGTAGGCTTCCAACGCCAGTGAATATTGCCGTTGCAAGTGTGCCCAACGCCGGTAACCCGCTCCCAGTTCCGCCGTCGGCAGGGCACGACCCGGTCCGAACTGTGCCCAGTCGTCGAAGGTGTAAAACGGGGTATGGGCGTGATCGCCGGCCACCAGAAAGCGATTACCGCCGTCCAGGGTCGCGGAACGAACGCCGGGTCGCTCGAACCAGGACTGCTCCAGCAATTCCCAGAGTGGCAGCAGCTCGTTGCCATCCAGTTGTACCCGTAGCAGCGCGCACAGGTCGCCAATGGTGGCGTAGGATAAATTCATCGCGGTCAGTCCAAACGCTTCCTGGACCGCCTCGCGCGTGGCCTGCGAGGTTTCGCCATTTTGCAGCAGGGTATCTTCCATAACCCGCGCCAATCGGGCGATGTCGTCGCGCGGGCCGACGAAACAGAACGGCAGCAGTAGCAGGGGACCGGAACCGGGCTGGCGCCGTGGATCGATGCCGGCTACCGGGAAATAGCCGCGGTCGCTGCCCAAGGCGATCAATCGGGGTTTGAAAATCCGGTCGCGGTCGCTGCCGCTGTATAATTCGGTCAAGGCGTCGATCAAGGGAAAGCCGGGGCGGAGAATTTCGGTCTGATCGTACAGCGCCCCCGGCAGGATCAACCCCAGATGGTGGATGCCGTCGAGAATGCGGTCCAGATCCTTGGCGAGATGGCCGGCCAGGGCGGTGGCGGTCGCCACACTCAAGGGTTCGGGCGGTACGTCGCTGAAATCGGCCCGTTGCGGGTCCAGTTCGAGTGCCAGCAAGCCGGCGTAATGGCTGATTTCGTTCGATGTGGTAGGGGTTGTGGCCACGATGGGTCTCTATGCGGTGCGGGCGCCGCGCCCGAATTGCGAAGGCGCCGGCCATGACGATTGGATGGGTGATCGGGGGCATCCGGGTAACGCCCCGGCCCCGGAAATTTTGCATTATAAGGGATAATCGCCAGTGGGCCGATCCACTCGCGCCAGAACCGGCAAGACGATTCACGACGGTCGTTTTCGGAATGCAAGCGGCCGATTTCCGCCGGGATTTTTTGCCGCTGTGCCGGTTCAGGTCGTGTGCTCCAAGCGATTTTCCCTTACACTTCGCGGTTAGAACTTACTAAATTTATGGTTTTCGCGAATAACCGTCACCAGATGAGGTAAACCCATGTCCGCACCGATCCAGAATCCGGCAGAGCAGTTGCAGCAGGCCGTCCTGGCGCTGAACGCCGTCCAGAAAGCGCTCGACTTCGCGTTGGCGGATCTCAAGGAACGGACCCAGAAAGCCGATGGCAAGGTATCCGCCGCGCTGCTCGACCAACACCAATTGGCGAGCTACGATTTGGCGCTGTCCTGCGCGGAAGTGACCGGTGCCCGCTTCATGCTCGATTACGCCGAACGCGCGCGCGCGGCCGGTGGCGGTTCGACTAGCGAGGCGATCCTGGAAGAGCGGTTCGCGTTGCTGTTCACCGCCGAGGCTTTACAGGGGGTCCGCAACCGTTTGAGCGCCCGCCCGGCTGATTTCGGCCTGAACGACAACTGGCTGAGCGCCACCGTGGATCATCCGGCGGTGCGTGGGTTCTGTGTGGCGCAACTACCGGCGGCCACGCTCGCCGACCTGGGGCAGCGGGTACGCAGCCAGGATGGCGTGACCGGCGCCTATCTGCTGGACGATCATCACGAGATGATGCGCGACACCTTCCGTCGAGTGGCCGAGGAAGTGGTGATGCCGCTGGCGGAGGAAATCCACCGCCACGATCTCGACATTCCCGACACCATCCTTGATCAGGTCCGGGAAATGGGCTGCTTTGGCATTTCCATTCCGGAGCGCTTCGGTGGCATTCAGAGCGACGAGCACGAAGACAATCTGGGCATGATCGTGGTGACCGAGGAACTGACCCGTGGTTCGCTGGGCGCCGCCGGTAGCCTGATCACCCGACCCGAAATTTTGTCCAAGGCGCTGCTCAAGGGCGGTACCGAGGAGCAGAAAGAAAAATGGTTGCCGCAACTGGCATCCGGCGATCTGCTGTGCGCGGTGGCGGTGACCGAACCCAACTACGGTTCCGACGTGGCCAACATGCGGCTGAAGGCCACCAAGACCGAGGGCGGCTGGCTGTTGAATGGCGCCAAGACGTGGTGCACCTTCGGCGGTAAGGCGGGGGTGCTGCTGATTTTGGCCCGCACCAACCCCGATATTTCCGTTGGCCATCGCGGTCTGTCGATGTTCCTGCTGGAGAAGCCGAGCTATTCCGGTCACGCCTTTGAGTTCACGCAGGAAGGCGGCGGCAAGTTGGGCGGCAAGGCGATTTCCACCATCGGCTATCGCGGGATGCACTCCTTCGACCTGTTCTTCGACAATGTCTTCGTCCCGGACGAAAACATGCTGGGTGGGCCAAAAGGCGAAGGCAAGGGTTTCTATTTCACCATGGCCGGTTTTTCCGGCGGCCGCATTCAAACCGCCGCTCGGGCGATAGGCGTCATGCAGGCGGCCTACGAACGGGCGCTGAGTTACGCCCAGGAACGGGTGGTCTTCGGTTATCCCATCGGTGACTACCAATTGACGCAGGTCAAACTGGCGCGGATGGCGACTTATCTGGCCGTGAGCCGTCAATTCACCTATTCGGTGGGCCGGTTGATGGATCAAGGCAAGGGTGACATGGAAGCCAGCATGGTCAAGTTCTTCACCTGCAAGACCGCCGAGTGGGTAACCCGCGAGGCCTTGCAGATTCACGGCGGCATGGGTTACGCCGAGGAAATGCCGGTCAGTCGCTATTTCATCGATGCGCGGGTGCTATCGATCTTCGAAGGTGCCGAGGAAACCCTGGCCTTGAAGGTGATCGCTCGTTCGCTGGTGGACAATGCCAAGGCCAAGGCGGAAGTGGAGGTTTGAGCCATGAGTTTCTCGATGCGACTGAACGAACAGGCGGAAGTGGCGGGGTCAGTGGCGGTCAACTTGGAGTGGGTGCGCCGGCCGCAATACGGGCGTTATCTGGATGAATTCGTGCCGGGGCAGGTGTTTGTCCATCCGCGCGGCTATACCTTCGAACGTGGGCCGATGTTGGATTTCGCCCGAGTGTTCATGCAGTGCAATCCACTGTATCTGAACCTGGAATATGCCAGGGCGCACGGTTTTCAGGATCTGCCGGCCAGCCCGCAGATGGTGTTCAACGTCGTGTTGTCGCTGGGTGTGCATAACGACTCCGAGAAAGCTATCGCCAATCTCGGTTATTACAATGTGCAATTCCTGCGGCCGGTCTATCCGGGCGACACTCTGCGCGGTTATACCAAGGTCATGGACCGCAAGGCGCGCGGCGAAGACAAGCCGGGTATCGTGTTGATTCGCACCCTGGGCGTGAATCAGCACAATCAGGTGGTATTGCAGTACGAACGCAAGATCATGGTCGGTTATCGCGGCGACCGCCTGCCGACCACGCCCGCGCCGACCACGCCGGTCGAATTCCCGTGGGTGGAGCATCCGGTGGTGGATCTGCCGATCAACGCGGGCGGTTATCCCAGCCAGTTGACCGGTCCTAATACCTATTTCGAGGATTTCTCCCTCGGCGATCTGATCGTCCATACCAACGGCCGCACCATCACCGATGAGCACATGGCCTGGACCTATCTGGTCGGCAATACCCATCCGTTGCATTTCGACCGGGTGTACAGCACCGGCTTGTCGGGCAAGATGAGTGGCGAACCGATTGTGTACGGTGGCTTGGTGTTCGCTTGGTTGGAAGGTTTGGCCAGCCGTGATGTCAGCGAAAACGCGCTGTGGGAGCTGGGCTTCACCGAGGGTTATCACACCCAGCCGGCGGTGTCTGGCGACACAGTGGCGGCACTTTCCAGAGTAGTGGCGACCGAGACCTTGCCCAATAACGATTCCGCTGGCATCGTCACCTTCCAGTTCATTGGCGTGAAGAACATCAGCGCCGCTGCCGCGTTGGAAACCCATGGCGCGGATCTGTTCATCAAGGAGAACGATAAGCAGAAGCTGAGCAAGGAAAAGCTCAGCAACAAGATCTTCGAGATCGAACGGCGGTTGTTGATCAAGCGGCGGCCGGTGTGAGGTGAAGGAAGGCCCCTCTCCTGAAATGGGGAGGGGTTGATTTTCTTATCTCATGGGTCATCCAATGAAGATTTTTTTAATATTTTTAGCAATTATTTTTCAGTGTTTTTTTATAGATATTTCTTGGTCTAAATCTAAGCTAGGGATAGGGGAAAAGGCTTATGTGTGGGCTAAAAACGGTATTTGGTTGCGAGAGGAACCTGCTATTGATGCAAAGAAAATAGAAAAGCTTTCTTATGGAACACCTCTTAATATATTAAGCGATCCAGAAGGATCCTATGAGAGTGTAGTTATATATGGACAACAAGGTCGAACTGCAAAATATTCCATTGCTGGGGCATGGCGTAGGGTCAAGGTTGAAAATACCGATTATGATAATAAAGAAGGATATCTGTTTGATGGATGGTTGCTTTCTTTGTCTCCATTAAAGTGCGAAATCAATGCGCAGGCCAGCGCGGAAAAATCCAAACAATCATGTGAAGATATTGTGGATTGGTGTGCCCGAAATTTTCATCTTGTCAATAAGAAAAAGATTTCATTAAATAATCCAGAATGTAATGATTGCGGTACAACTCGATTTGTTTTTGGAAAAGGCCTTATTTACGATAAACATGAGCCAGGTTATGGATCAAGTGAAGAACTAACTTTGCCCGGCTTTAATCTTTCGGAAGGAACCATCGCTGCGCTTGGGTTGTTTGAATGGTGGGATGGCGAAAAACCGAGAATCTCTCTATCTGAGAAGCGCGTAAGTTTTTTTGGTACTTATCAAACGCTTATTGTTGAGCTAAACAAGAAAGGTGTGAAAATTATCGATTCATGTAGGGATTGTTGATTATTGCTGTCGGTGGCCATGTGTAGTGATAATGGACAGTTACCATAGATATTATGGAGGATTTGGATATCTTAGATCAATATTTGTGAAGAAGATCCGGGAAATGCTAAAAGTGCTTGACGGAAAATTTAAAGAACTCGAATCAGCGAATTTAAACTCTCAAGAATCAACAAGGAAGTCAAGAACGTTTGCCCCTACAACAACTCCCACGAGGTGCCCGATGTCCACCCCAATCAAACGCGACAAACCCTGGCTGATGCGGACCTACTCCGGCCATTCTTCCGCCAAGGCATCCAACGAGTTGTACCGCACCAACCTCAGCAAAGGCCAAACCGGCCTGTCGGTGGCCTTCGATCTACCGACTCAGACCGGCTACGACGCCGATCATCCGCTGGCGCGTGGCGAAGTCGGCAAGGTCGGTGTGCCGATTTGCAATATCGGCGACATGGAAGCGTTATTCGACCAGATCCCGCTCGGTCAGATGAACACCTCCATGACCATCAACGCCACCGCCGCTTGGCTGCTGTCGTTGTACGTCGCGGTAGCCGAGCGGCAGGGCGCAACGCCAGCGCAATTGCAGGGCACCACTCAAAATGACATCCTCAAGGAGTACCTGTCGCGCGGTACCTACATCTTCCCCCCGCAACCCTCGGTGCGATTGATCACCGACATCATCGCCTACACGGTCAAGAATATCCCCAAGTGGAACCCGACCAATATCTGTAGTTACCACTTGCAGGAAGCTGGCGCCACCCCGACCCAAGAATTGGCCTACGCCCTGTCGACGTCCATCGCCATCCTGGACGCGGTTCGCGATTCCGGCCAGATTGGCGCGGAAGGTTTCGAGCAGGTGGTCGGGCGTATTTCCTTCTTCGTCAACGCTGGCATCCGCTTTATCGAGGAAACCTGCAAAATGCGGGCGTTCGGCGAGATGTGGG
>ERZ795053.2522-NODE-2522-length-21981-cov-6.797409_pt1 | contig 21981 bp, 16 predicted proteins | sample MGYA00375137_ERZ795053 | MGnify/ENA primary metagenome ERZ795053 (study PRJEB30182, sample SAMN05720284) | activated sludge metagenome | isolation source: Anaerobic digester | place: Hong Kong | collected 2014-12-17 ...
GGCGGATACCCATTGGTGGGCGCCTCCACCAGCGCGTATCCGCGCCACCAGCCCCGACCGCCGAGAGCGCCGATGAGCTGGGAGGCCGGATCAACCGGGAGGCCCGACGAACCGGGAGGCCCGGGAAGCCGGGAGGACCGAGAAGCCGTGGAGCCCGACGAAGAAGCCCGGGCCGCGGGAGCTCACACCACGACCCGGGCCTGTCCGGGATGCCTACCTGGCGATCTGAGCGTTCAGATGTGCCGGCGGCTGGTGACGACAACGAACCGTCCGGAGACGAAGGCCGCGTCGGTGTAGGAGGCATTGGCGGCCGGGTTGCCGCCGGTGCCGTGGTAGTCGCTGAACGCCGCGGCCTGGTTGACGTAGATCCCCTGGGTGAGGTTCTCCGACAGGTTGACCGAGGCCATCGCCGCGGCCTCCCGGGCCGTGTCGAGCACCTGCTCGTCGGTCGAGTAGACGCCGGCCGTCAGCGCGCCGTGCTCGCGAATCGTCCTCTCCAGCAGCTCGATCGACTGAGCCGTCGACTCGGTGCGGATGAGGAAGGCGACCGGCCCGAACCACTCCTTCGTGTATGCCGCCTCGGCCGCCGCATCGAGCGCGACGAGCCCCGGCGTGCGGCATACAGCGTCGGGGTACTCCCAGTGCTGCACCTGGCGGGAGGCGAGCACGACCCTCCCGCCGTGCTCGGCGGCGATCGCCTCGTGCGCCTCGGAGTGCGCGCGCACCTGGGCGTTGACGACGGCGCCGGTGACGTGGATCGCCTTGCGGTCGTCGCCGGTGAGCTCGACGATCGCCGCTGCGAGCCGCTCGGCGAACTCGTCGAAGGTCAGCTCGCCCTCGTCGGTCTGCACCGTCGGCGGCGCGTAGACGTTCTGCGGGGCGGTGCACATCTGGCCGGTGTAGAGGGAGAAGGAGAAGGCGAGGTTGGCGAGCATGCCCTTGAGGTCGTCGGTGGAGTCGATGACGATCGAGTTGATGCCGGCCTTCTCGGTGTAGACCTTGGCGCCGCGCCGGGCACCCTCCTGCTCGAGCCAGGCACCGAAGGTCGGGCCACCGGTGAAGTCGATGACCTGCACCTCGGGACGCTCGGCGATCGTCTTGGCCAGGCCCTCGCCGTCGGACTCGGGGGCCAGCTGGACGACGGCCTTGTCAAAGCCGTTCTCCGCCAACACCTCTCGCGCGACGGCAACCGTGATCGCCAGCGGGAGAATGGCCTTCGGGTGCGGCTTGACGATGACCGGGTTGCCGGTGGCGAGCGAGGCGAACAGCCCTGGATAGCCGTTCCACGTCGGGAAGGTGTTGCAGCCGACCATCATCGCGATGCCGCGCGGGACGATCCGGTAGTCCTTGCGCATCCGGATCGGCGCGTCGCGCTGGGGCTTCTCCCAGACGACCGACTCGGGCACCCGCTCCTGCTCGATCCAGGCGGCGACGGTGGCCTCAAGGCCGCGGTCGGTCGCGTGCGGGCCGCCGGCCTGGAAGGCCATCACCCAGGACTGGCCGGAGGTGTGCATGACGGCGTGCGAGATCTCGAAGGCCCGCCGGTGCAGCCGGTCGAGGATCTCGGCGCAGACCGCGGCGCGCACCGTGGCGCCCGCGTCGCGCCAGGCCGGCAGGGCCGCCTCGGCCGCGGCGATCGCCGCGTCGAGGTCGAGATGCGGGTAGCGCACCCCGAGCACGGGGCCATAGGGACTCACCTCGTCGCCGACGTCGGTGCCGTCGGTCGGCTGGTCGTCGAGGCCGACGAAGCGGCCGTCGAGGTGGGCCTGGTATGCCGCGAGCCCGGCGTCGGCCGCCGTCTCGCCGTAGTTCCGGGTGGAGGGGACCTCCGGATAGGGGGTGTAGAACCGGCGCTCGGTCACCGCCTCGCGGGCCTGCTCGAGCAGCTCGCGGTGGGTCTGCACGACAGGGTGGGCCAGTGCCATTGCTTCGGTCGTCACAGCGCCAGGGTAACTCGCCAGTAACCTCGCAATCCGCGGACGTGATAAGCCTCTCACCTGCGATGGGATGCATATCAATCGCTACGTGATCGTTATTCCAAGCGGAATGCCGAGGCCCGTGCAGGCGCTCTCCACGCCGCCGAGCCCCCACCAACGCCCCAACCGAGGCACCTACCGAGGCCCCGACGGCCGTCGGCCTCGGGCGGTGCGGGCATATGCCCGCTCCACCGGGCATATGCCCGCAACTGCTCCCGGCCGAGCCGCTGACCGAGCCGCTGAGCGGGTGGAGCGGACGCGGCATACCGGAATGTCGATTGAGCCCCCACGGACCAGTGTGGCAGGGCAGGATGACGGACACACACTCGGGGTGACCACGAAGGGGACGGACATGACCATCGCTGCGGGGGCAGCGCCGGTCGGTGTCATCGGTGCGGGACCGATGGCCGACGGCATCGCGGGCCTGGCGGCCCAGGCCGGACACGAGGTGCACCGCTGCACCGCCACGACGATCGCGAGCCTGCCGGCCTGCGCGCTCGTCGTCGACGCGAGCAGGGCCGACCTCGACGAGACCTGCGAGATCTTCGAGGAGCTGGGCCGCCACCAGCCGACGACCACGATCCTCGGCTGCGCGAGCGACGAGCTCACGGTCGACGACGTCGCGCCGATGACCGTGCGGCCGGCCCGGGTTGTCGGGCTGCACTTCGTCGCGCCGGTGCCGGACAACCCGATCGTCGAGGTCGTGCGCTGCCAGGCGACCGATGCCGACACGGTCATCGGCGTCATGGGGCTGATGACCCAGTGGGGCCGCACGCCGGTGCGCTGCGCGTCCGCACCGGGCCTCATCGTCGAGCGGCTGTGGCGGGTCGTCGTCGGCGAGGCCGAGCGTGTGGTCGACGAGGGCCTCGCCGACCCGGCGACCGTCGACGCCTGCCTCGTCGCCGCCGGCCTGCCGGAGGGGCCGCTCGCGCGGGCCGACCGGCTCGGGCTCGCCGACGAGCTGCGGCTCACCCGCGCGCTGTGGCTGCAGACCCAGCGGCACCCGCGATACGCGCCGACGCCGCTGCTGCGCTCGCTCGTGTCGGCCGGCACCCTCGGGGTGGCCACCGGACGCGGCTTCCTCACGTATGCCGCGAGCGCGGCCGGTGTGGTCGAGCCGGTCGAGCCGGTCGAGGTCCCCGACGCCCGATTGGCCGAGAAGCTGTTGGCCTTGCCGATCACGCTCAACCCCGGGCAGCGCTGCATCGCGCTGCTCGTCGACGAGGCGGTCGAGATCGTCAACCGGGGCGAGGCGGGGCCGCGCGACGTCGACATCGCCGCCCGGGTCGGGCTCGGGATGGCCGTCGGCCCGATCGAGTGGGGCCGTCAGCTCGGCTATCGCCTGGTGCGCGACCAGCTGCGTGAGCTCGACGCGGCATACCCGGGCGGGCGCTATCTGCCGAGCACGGCACTGTCCGAGATCGAGTAGCCCGGCCACCGGGCTCGGCCGACCTGCCAGAGCGGACCGTCGGCGGGGCGCGTCAGGCGCTCAGCCGTCGTCCTCGGCGCACTGCTTGCCGCCGGGGATCGACCGGGCCCGGCCACGGTACTCGGCGATCAGCGCGCCGTCCCGCTCGCGACGGACCGTGACGTCGACGATGCCGTTGCGGCCGTAGATCGCCTTGAGCGTCGCGTCGGCAACGAGGACGTCACCGACCCGGGCGGAGGCGACGAAGGAGATGTCGGCGCCGGCGGCGACGGTCGGGATGCCGCGGGAGTTGCAGGCATAGGCGAAGGCCGAGTCGGCGAGGGTGAAGATGTAGCCGCCGTGCAGGATGCCGTGGCCGTTGACGAGGGCGTCCGAGACGGTGAGGGTGAGCACCGCGTGGTCGAGCGCGAGGTGGCGGATGGCGATCCCCACGTGCCGGGAGGCCTGGTCGACCGCCCACTGCTGGTCGAGGAAGGCCTTGTCGAAGCTGCCCGGCGGGAGCGAGCCGCCGACCTAGGCTGGTCCGATGTCGTATGCCGCATCCCCCGACTCCCCGGACACTCCCGCGTCGCTCGGCTCGCTCGTGCGCGAGCTGCTCGAGGTGCGCACCTGGACCGCACACGACCTCGACACCGAGGGCCGGGTCCTCGCCGGGCATGACGAGCACGGCAGCAGCCAGCTCGTCGAGATCGCCCCCGACGGCACCCGCACCCCGCTCACCGCCCTGGACCGGCCGGCCCGCGGCCGCTACGTGCCAGGGCGCCGGCAGGTGATCGTCGAGCACGACGCCGGCGGCAACGAGCGGATGCAGCTGTCGCTGCTCGACCTCGACACGGCGTCCTTGCCGGCCGGGCCGGCCGACCTGATCCCGCTCGTCCACGACGCGGCATACCTGCACGTCCTGCAGGACGTCACCCCGAGCGCCGTCGTCTACACGACCAACCGGCGCAACGACGTCGACTTCGACGTCGTCGTGCGCGACCTCGACAGTGGTGCCGAGCGGGTCGTCTACGACGGCGGCGGCTGGGTCATGACGAGCACCGTCTCCCACGATCTGCAGCGGGTGGCGATGACCGCACTGTCGTTGCGCCCCAACGGAACTCAGATCTCCGTCGGCGGCGAGGGCGGCACCCAGATGGTCACCGACCCCGACGAGGACTCGTGCCACGAGCAGGCCTTCTGGGCGGGGGACGACCGCGCGCTGATCTTCGCGAGCAACCGGGGCCGCGACCTGCAGGCGGTCGTGCGGGCTCCCCTGCACGGCGGGCACTGGACCGTGCTCGTCGAGGACCCGACGCACGACCTCGACGTGCAGCCGTCGCCGGACGGCTCGCGGCTGCTCGTCGGCAGGATCGTTGACGGCTCGATGACGTATGCCGTGCACACCGCCGACGGCGCGCACCTCACCGACTGCGACCTGCCGCCGGTGGGACTGCCGGTCGTGCGCTGGGCGGCCGACTCGTCGGCGGTGCTCGTCGCCGGCGGCAGCCCGGTCGACCCCGGCTCGATCTTCGTCGTCGACGCGGCCAGCGGCGCGAGCCGGCGGGTCGTCGACGGGCGCGCCGGGCTGCCCGCCGGCCTGCGCGAGCGGTTGGCTCTGCCGACCATGCACCGGGTGCCGACGCCGGACGGCGAGCTCGTGCCGTGCAAGGTCTTCGCCCCCTCGCCCGGGGCCGACCCCCGGCTGGCCGGCGCAAGCGTCGTGCACGTGCACGGCGGACCGGAGGCCGCGGCATACGGTGTCTTCAATCCGAGCCAGCTTGCCCTGGTGGCAGCGGGATTCACCGTGCTCGTGCCTGACGTGCGCGGCTCGACGGGCTATGGCAAGCGGTGGTACTCCCTCGACGACCTCGACAAGCGGCTCGACTCGGTAGCCGACCTCGCCGCGATCCACGCGTGGCTGCCGAGCCTCGGTCTGGACCCGGCCCGCTCGGCGCTGTGGGGCGGGTCCTATGGCGGGTACATGGTGCTCGCCGGGCTGACCATGCAGCCGGAGCTCTGGGCAGCCGGCGTCGACGTCGTCGGCATCTCGTCGCTCGTCACCTTCCTCGAGAACACCAGCGCCTACCGGCGGGCCTACCGCGAGCGGGAGTACGGCTCGGTCGAGCGCGACCGGGAGATGCTCGAGCGCTTCTCCCCCATCACCCATCTCCACGCGCTGCGGGCGCCGCTGTTCGTCATCCACGGCGCCAACGACCCGCGGGTGCCGCTGTCGGAGGCCGAGCAGATCCACGCGGCGCTGGTCGGCCGCGGGGTGCGGTGCGAGCTGCGGGTCTACGCCGACGAGGGCCACGGCCTGGCCAAGCGCGCCAACCGGCTGGACGCCTACCCCGCGGCGATCGCCTTCCTCGCCGACGAGCTGCGCCTGCGCCGGGTCTGACCTTTTTCGGGTGACCCGATAAAGGTGCGCTTCACCCGAGGAAGTTCCTGGGGTGAAGTGCCGGTTTATCGGGTCACCCGATAAACCTCAGCGCGCCCCGCCGTCGTAGATGTCGGCGATGTGGTCGTGGATGCCGTCGGGGTGGATCTCCTCGGGCTCGATGACCATCGGGTTGAGCACCCGGTGCAGGAAGGACTTGGTCCGCTGCTCCTTGGGGTTGCCGATGACCTCGCTCGGGTGCCCGTCCTCGACGACGTAGCCGCCGTCCATGAAGACGACCCGGTCGGCGACCTCGCGGGCGAAGCCCATCTCGTGGGTGACGATCATCATCGTCATGCCCTCGCCGGCCAGCCCCTTCATCACCGCGAGCACCTCGCCGACGAGCTCCGGGTCCAGCGCCGAGGTGGGCTCGTCGAAGAGCATCAGCTCCGGGTCCATGGACAGCGACCGCGCGATCGCGATCCGCTGCTGCTGACCGCCGGAGAGCTGGCTCGGGAAGGCGTCCTCGCGGTCGGCCATGCCGACCCGGCCGAGGTTGCGGCGCGCCACCTCGACCGCCTCGTCCTTGCTGCGGCCGAGGACCTTGGTCTGCGCGATGGTGAGGTTGTCGAGCACCTTGAGGTGCGGGAACAGGTTGAACGACTGGAAGACCATGCCGATCCGGCGGCGCACCTTGTCGATGTCGACGTCGGGGTCGGTCATCTCGTCGGCGCCCACCCAGATCTGTCCCGAGGTCGGGGTCTCGAGCAGGTTGACGCAGCGCAGCAGGGTCGACTTGCCCGAGCCGGACGGCCCGATGACGCAGACGACCTGACCGGGGTCGATGTCGATCGAGATGTCGCGCAGCACGACGTGGTCGCCGAACGCCTTGGACAGGTTGCGGATCGAGATGGCATGTGCGCCGGGCGAGGTGGCGTGCGCGCTCTGGGTCGTGGGCATGTCCGGCTCCTCTCAGCGAGCCTTGGCGAAGCGCTTCTCGAGCGCCCGAACCAGGCTCGACAGCGGCAGGGTGATCGCGAGGTAGGAGAGCGCGACGACGATGAGTGGCGTGGCATTGGCCTTGCTGTTGAGGAAGCTCTGGCCGAACTTGGTCAGCTCGTACTGGGCGATCGAGACGCCCACGACATAGACGAGCGAGGAGTCCTTGACAAGGAGGATGAGCTCATTGGTCAACGGGGGGATCACGACCCGGAACGCCTGGGGGATGATGATCGAGAACATCGTGCGGCCAGGCCCCATCCCGAGCGAGCGCGCCGCCTCCCACTGGCCCTTGGGCACGGCCTGGATGCCAGCGCGAATGGTCTCCGCCATGTATGCCGCGGCCGTGAGTCCCAGCCCCACGGTCACCTTGCCGTAGATGTCGCCAGGGAACTGGAAGCCCGGGAATGCGTTCGGGATGCCGTAAGCGACCATGAAGAGAACGACCAGCGCGGGCAATCCGCGGAACAGCTCCACGTAGCCGTTGGCCACCCAACGGTACGGGCCGATCGAGGACAGCTTCATCATCGCGATGAGCAGTCCGAGGCCGAGGCCGAAGACGAACGCCAGCCCCGTGTAGATGAGGGTGTTCTTGAGCGCCTCGGTCAGCAGCCTCGGAAACATCGAGGCCGCGACGTCGCCACGCGCGAACGAGTCGGCCATCGAGGCCCAGTCGGTCTTGGCCGCGAGGAAGAGGATGACGAGCAGGCCGACTGCGTACTGCACCCAGCGGTTGAGTCGGGCTCGTTGGCGCCGGGTCAGGCCCGAGCTTGACCGAGCCACCGTTGTGGTTGTCATGGTGTCTTCCCCTCGCTTCTCACAGGCGGGCCGTCACTAGCAGCAAAGGCTGGCGCAGACCGTGGGTCCGCGCCAGCCCCTGACGTGCGGAGCTGCGCTACTTCGGCGGCTCGGTCCCGATCCACTTCTTGTAGATCGTCGCGTAGCTGCCGTCGGACTTGGCCTGCTTGAGCACCTCGTCCACGACCTTCTTGAGTGCGGCGTTCTCGAGCTTCATGCCGAAGCCGTAGTTGTCACCGGTGTCGAACTGCGGGCCGACGATGGCCTTGCCCGGGCTCTTCTTGACCAGGTCGGTCCACACCGGCACGTCGTTGATCGCGGCGTCGACCTGACCGGTGAGCAGCGCCTGCTGCTGGCTCGGCAGATCCTGGAACTCGATGACCTCGTAGCCGTTGGCAGCCTTCTGGGCGTTGGCGTAGTCGAGCCCGGTCGTCGCCGACTGAGCGCCGAGCTTCTTGCCCTTGAGGTCGGCCAGCGACTTCACCGTCGAGTTGGCCGGCAGCAGCAGCCCCTGCTGAGCCGAGTAGTAGGGGTCGGAGAAGAGGATCGCCTTCTTGCGCTCGTCGGTGATCGACATGGCCGCGGCGGAGATGTCGCACTTGCCGGTCTTGGTGACCTCGCCGGACTTGATCCCCTCGAAGGGGGTGTCGACGATCTCCTGCTTGACGCCGAGCTTCTTGGCGACCAGGTCCATCATGTCGACGTCGAAGCCGACCACCTTGCCCGAGTCGTCCGGGTACTGGAACGGCGCGTAGGCGAGGTGGGTGCAGACGGTGAGCGAGCCGGCCTTGACCAGCTTGACGTCAGGGGCGGCGGCCGAGCTGGCGGCCGACGCGGCCTTGCTCACGGCGGTCGAGGCGGCCGAGCTGGCCTGACCGGCGGTGGTGCCGGACCCGCATCCGGCGAGGGAGAGGCCGGCGACGGCGGCGGCGGCGGCCAGCGCGCTGCGGCGCGAAAGGAGGGAACGCACGATGGGGACTCCTCGAGTGGTCTCGCGCGCCGAGGTCGGCGCGTCACCGCCGAATCATGGCACCAGGTGGGCCGAGCGCGGGAGTGCGGGAGGGCGGCATACCGGAAAGAGATCGAACGGTGACCCGTCTCAGCAGGGAGAAGGTCCCTCGCCAGTTAACCGACCGATCGGTCACAATCTGCCATGGCCTACTCTCCCGACACCGACGCGCCCCTGCGCTGGTCCATCGACGAACTGCGCGCCCACCAGCTTGAGCGCCTCCAGGACACCGTGCGCCGGTGCTACGAGAAGGTGCCGCACTACCGCAAGGCCTTCGACGAGAGGGGCGTGCATCCCGACGACATCCGCGAGCTGTCCGACATCGCGAAGCTCCCCTTCACCGACAAGATCACGCTGCGCGACAACTACCCCTTCGGGATGTTCGCGGTGCCGCGCTCGGAGACCGTCCGCGTGCACGCGAGCAGCGGCACGACCGGCAAGCCGACCGTCGTCGGCTACACCCAGGCCGACATGGACCGCTGGTCCGACCTCATCGCGCGCTGTCTGTGGGAGGCCGGCGCGCGACCCGGCATGGCGATGCACAACCTCGCCGGCTACGGCCTGTTCACCGGCGGCCTCGGCATCGACCAGGGCGCGATGCGCCTGGGTCTCTCGGTCGTGCCCGTCTCCGGGGGCATGACCGAGCGGCAGATCCAGCTCATCCAGGACTTCGAGCCGCAGGTCATCCACTCAACGCCGAGCTACTTCCTCACCGTGCTCGACGCCATGGAGGACAACGGCATCGACCCCAAGCAGACGAGCATGCGGATCGGCATCTTCGGCGCCGAGCCGTGGACGCACGAGATGCGCAACGTCATCGAGTCGCGGACCAGCATGCGGGCCTTCGACATGTTCGGGCTCTCCGAGCTGATCGGCCCCGGCGTCGCCAGTGAGACCGACAGCCAGGACGGCCTGACCATCTGGGAGGACCACTTCTACCCCGAGATCATCCATCCCGACACGCACGAGCCGGTCGCCGACGGGCAGCCCGGTGAGCTCGTCTTCACCAGCCTCACCAAGGAGGCCTTCCCGGTCCTGCGCTATCGCACCAAGGACCTGTCGACGCTGCAGCCGGGCACGACCTTCCCGCAGTTCCGGCACATGGCCAAGGTCACCGGCCGCACCGACGACATGATGATCATCCGCGGGGTCAACGTCTTCCCGACCCAGATCGAGGAGATCATCGTCCGGCACACCGACCTCACGCCGACCTTCCAGTGCGTGCTCACCCAGCCCGGCAACATGGTCGAGCTCACCGTGCTCGTCGAGAGCCACGTCCACCTCGAGCCCGAGCAGGCCAACACGGTCGCCCACGACCTGCAGCGCGAGATCAAGGACCGGGTCGGCACGACCGCCAAGGTCGAGGTCCGCGACCCGGGCGGCATCGAGCGCTCGGTCGGCAAGGCCCGCCGGATCGTGGACAAGCGCGGGTAGGCCTGAGCTTTATCGGGTCACCCGATAAAGTGCCGCTTCACCCGAGAGACTTGCTGGGGTCAAGCGCCACGTTGTCGGGTGAAGCCCGCGGTGCCGACGCGCTGCGGTGCCACACTCCGATGCCGCCCGCGCACCGGCGCGGGCGGCATACGGTAGGCGCATGCGAGTTCTCGTCAGCGGCGGCGCGGGGTACATCGGCTCGCACACGGTCGTGCAGCTCGTCGCCGCGGGGCACGAGGTGCTCGTCGTCGACTCCTTCGTCAACGCCAAGCCGTCCGTGGTGGGCCGGATCGAGGGCATCACCGGGCAGCACCTGCCCGTGCATGCCTTCGACCTGACCGACAAGGACAAGACCGAGCGGCTCTTCGCGAGCGAGCGGATCGACGCGGTCATCCACTTCGCCGGCCTCAAGGCGGTCGGCGAGAGCGTCGCGATGCCGCTGGAGTACTACACGAACAACCTCGAGTCGACCCTGTCGCTCGTGCGGGCGATGCTGCGCCACGACGTGCGCAAACTGGTCTTCTCCAGCTCCGCCACGGTCTACGGCACCGACCAGGATGGCGCGACCGAGGACCGGACGACCTTCGCGACGAATCCCTACGGCTGGACCAAGGTCATGCAGGAGCAGATCCTGCGCGACATCGGCGCCGCCGACCCGACGCTGCGGATCGCGCTGCTGCGCTACTTCAACCCGGTCGGCGCCCACGTCTCCGGCACCATCGGCGAGGACCCGCAGGGGATTCCCAACAATCTCGTCCCCTACCTCGCCCAGGTGGCTGTCGGACGGCGCGACCAGCTCGACGTCTTCGGCGATGACTACCCGACGCGCGACGGCACCGGCGAGCGCGACTACATCCACGTCGAGGACCTCGCCGCCGGCCACCTGGCCGCCCTGCATCGGATCGGCACGATGGACGAGCCGGTCGCGACGTGGAACCTCGGCACCGGGCGACCGACGTCGGTGCTCGAGATGGTCGCGGCCTTCGGTCGCGCGGTGGGGCGCGAGCTGCCCTATCGGATCGTGCCGCGGCGACCGGGCGACATTGCGGTCTCGTATGCCGATCCGTCCCGCGCCGAGGCCGAGCTGGGTTGGCGGGCAACGAGGTCGGTGGACGACATGTGCGCCGACACCTGGCGCTGGCAGCAGGCCAACCCGCAGGGCTACCCGGACGCCTGACCGATCCACCGTTCGGTGTGATACCCCCCGGGGTGTCGGTGTCTGGTCCGTCACATTTACCGACCGAGTGGTCAGTAACCCCCGCATCGTGGGAGTACGGTCCTGCGGGGATCCTCTAAATCCCGATCACACATCACTGCTCATGCGGGAGCACGCACATGGATGCACTCGACCTTGCGCGGTGGCAGTTCGCCATCACGACGGTCTATCACTTCCTCTTCGTCCCGATCACGATCGGCGTCACCGCCCTCATCGCGATCATGCAGACCATCTGGCACCGGACCGGCGACGAGCACTGGCTGCGGCTGACCAAATGGTTCGGCAAGCTGTTCATGATCAACTTCGCACTCGGCCTGGTCACCGGCATTGTCCAGGAGTTCCAGTTCGGCATGAACTGGAGCCTCTACAGCCGTTTCGTCGGCGACATCTTCGGCGCCCCGTTGGCCTTCGAGGCGCTGCTCGCCTTCTTCCTCGAGTCGACCTTCCTCGGGCTGTGGATCTTCGGCTGGGATCGACTCCCCAAGAAGGCCCACCTCGCCTCGATCTGGCTCGTGCACGCCGGCACCGTCTTCTCGGCCTTCTTCATCCTCGCCGCGAACTCGTTCATGCAGAACCCGGTCGGCTACACCTTCAACCCCGCGACCAACCGGGCCGAGCTCGACGACTTCGCCGCGGTGCTCTTCAACAAGGTCCAGCTCGGCACCTTCCCGCACGTCCTCTTCGGCGCCTACATGACCGCCGGCCTGTTCGTCATGGGCATCGCGCTGTGGCACTTCCGCAAGCAGTCCCTGGACCGCGGCGCCGATCTGTCGATGTACCGCAAGGCCGTCCGCCTCGGCGCCTGGGTCACCCTCGCCGCGAGCCTGCTCGTCATCGTCTCGGGTGACCTGCAGGGCAAGATCATGACCGAGGTGCAGCCGATGAAGATGGCCGCCGCCGAGGGCCTCTACGAGACCCGCGCCAGCGCCCCCTTCTCGGTGCTCACCGTCGGCAGCCTCGACGGCACCAACGCCAAGCCGATCCTTGAGATCCCGGGCCTGCTGTCCTTCCTCGGCACCGGGTCGTTCGACGGAACGGTCAAGGGCATCAACGACATTCAGAAGGAGTATGCCGCGCACTACGGCGGCAGCCAGCTCACCGCGTCGCAGTCCTACGTGCCGGTCATCTGGCTGACCTACTGGAACTTCCGCCTGATGATGGGGGCCGGGTTCCTCGGCATGCTCTTCGCCGTCATGGCGCTGGTGAAGACCCGCGGCGACGGCGTCATCACCGGTCGGATGTGGAAGCACATCGCGATCTGGGCGCCGATCCTGCCGGTCATCGCCAACTCCTTCGGCTGGATCTTCACCGAGGTCGGCCGACAGCCGTGGATCGTCAACGGGATGATGACGGTGCAGCAGGGCGTCTCCAGCAGCGTCGGCACAAGCAGCGTGTGGATCTCGATGATCGTCTACACCCTGCTCTACGGCGCCCTCGCCGTCGTCGAGCTCAAGCTGCTCCTGAAGTACATCAAGCCTGGCGCGGTCCCGGTCGAGGCCCCTCGAGACCCGTCCGACCGAGCCGATGACGAGCCGCTCGTCTTCGCCTACTGAGTCGACCACACGGCATACGAGAATCTAGGACTGACAATGGAACTCACTGCACTGCAGATCGTGTGGTTCATCCTCATCGCCGTCCTCTGGATCGGCTACCTCACCCTCGAGGGCTTCGACTTCGGCGTCGGCATGCTGCTGCCGATCCTCGGCAAGGGCCGTGACGCCCGCGACACCGAGAAGCGCAAGCGGGTCATGCTCAACACCATCGGCCCGGTCTGGGACGGCAACGAGGTCTGGGTGCTCACGGCGGGCGGCGCGACCTTCGCGGCCTTCCCCCAGTGGTACGCAACGCTGTTCAGCGGCTTCTACCTCGCGCTTGCCCTCATCCTCGTCGCGCTCATCCTGCGCGGCATGGGCCTGGACTACCGGCACAAGGTCGACAGCGACACGTGGCGGCAGCGCTGGGACTGGGCGATCACCGGTGGCTCGGGCCTCGCGGCGCTGCTCTGGGGCGTCGGCCTCACGAACATCGTCTACGGCACCCCGATCCGGATGAACCCCGCCGTCAAGGGCGACTACCTCTTCGACGGCAACCTCTTCACCCTGCTCGGGATCGTCCCGCTCATCGGCGGCCTCACCTTCGTCGGGCTCTTCCTCACGCACGGCGCCTTCTTCATCGCGCTCAAGACCGACGGCGAGATCCGTTCCGACGCAAGGTCGTTCGGGGTGAAGTCGGGTCTGGTCACCGCGGTCCTCGCCGTCGTGCTGCTGCTCGCGATCAACCTCAAGCACGGCTCGCTGGTGAGCTGGGTGGCGACGGTGGTCGCGGCGGTCGCCCTGCTGGGCGGCATCCTCATGGCGACCAAGGGCCGCGAGGGCTGGGCCTTCATCGGCACCTTCGCCTGCATTGCCTTCGCCGTCGTGGCCTACTTCGGGGCGCTCTACCCGAACGCGATGCCGACGAGCCTCGCCGACGGGGCCTCGCTCAGCCTGGCTGCCGCGTCGAGCACGCCGAAGACCCTCACGATCATGACCTGGGCGGCCGTCGTCTTCACACCGGTCGTGCTCGCCTACCAGGCGTGGACCTACTGGGTGTTCCGCAAGCGCCTCGCGGTGCACCACATCCCGGACCCCGAGCCCGTCGCGGTGGTCAAGTAGGGGCAAGCGCCCGCGGTCGGACGGTCGTCAGCCGGCCGCTGCCGCATCCAGCGCTCGCTGACCTAGCATTCACGCGATGCGACCGTTCGACCGTCGGGTCCTCTCGGCCCTCCCCGAGGCCCGCCAGATCCTGGCGGGCCTCGGGGCTGTCGGCATCCTGCAGGGGATCGTCGCGGTGGCCCAGGCCTTCGCCGTCGCCAACCTCGTCGTCTCCGTGGTGCGCTCGCTCGGCGACTCACCGGGCACCGCCGGTATGCCGCCCGCGGACCTCCCGCGTGCGCTCCTCGTCGTCGGTGCCGCCTTCGCGATCCGGGCCGGGCTGGGCGCGGCGGCCGAGCTGCTCGCGGCAGCCGGGGGGGTGCACGTCTCGACGGCCGTCCGCGAGCGGCTGCTCACCCGGTGGCTGACATTGCCGGCCGACGACCGTCCTGACCCGGTCGTGGCCAATACCCTTGCCACCCAAGGCGCGACCACCATCGAGCCCTATGTGGCGCGCTTCCTCCCGGCGCTCGTAGGGGCGGCTGTGCTGCCGGTGCTCGTCGTGGTCACCATCGCGACGATCGACTGGGTGAGCGCGCTCGTCGTCGTGCTCACCGTGCCGCTGCTACCGGTCTTCGCTGCCCTCATCGGCCGAGCCACCCAGGACCAGACCGAGCGCCGCTGGCGAGCGCTGACCTCGCTGTCCGGGCACTTCCTCGACGTCGTCCGCGGCCTGCCGACCCTCGTCTCCTACGGGCGGGCCGAGCGGCAGGCCGAGACCATCGGGCAGGTGAGCGAGCGGCACCGGGCCGCGACCGTGCAGACCCTGCGGATCGCCTTCCTGTCCTCTGCCGCCCTCGAGCTGCTCGCGACCGTCTCCGTCGCCATCGTCGCGGTGACCGTCGGGTTGCGGCTCACCAACGGCACGATGGAGCTCGCGCCGGGGCTGGTCTGCATCCTGCTCGCGCCCGAGGCATATTGGCCGATCCGCCGGGTCGGCACCGAGTATCACGCCGCCGCCGATGGCGTGGCGGCGCTCGGCCAGGCGCTCGACGAGCTGGACCGCCCGGTGCCCGCTGCCGCTCCCCCTGCCGCGGCCGACGCGGCCACCACCCCTGTGGTGGCAGGGGTGGCGTATCGGTATCCCGGCACCGAGAACGACGTCCTCGACGACATCACCGTCGAGCTGCCGGCCGCCGGGCTCGTCGCGGTGACCGGGCCGTCCGGAGCCGGCAAGACGACCCTGCTCGAGCTGCTCGCCGGCCTGCGTCGGCCCTCGCGCGGCACCGTGCACACCCCGTCGGCGCACGTCGTCAGCCAGCGGCCGCTGCTCGTCGCCGGGACGCTGCGCGACAACCTCACCCTCGGCCTCGACCCGGTGCCCAGCGACACCGCGCTGTGGGCAGCCCTGCGCGCCGTGGGTCTCGACACGGACCTGCTGGCCCTGCCCGCCGGCCTCGACACCGTGCTCGGCGACGACGGCTTCGGGCTGTCAGCCGGGCAGCGGGCCCGCTTGGCGCTGGCCCGGGCCACCCTCTCCGACGCCCCCCTCATGCTCTTCGACGAGCCGACCGCGCACCTCGACGACCGCTCGGCAGCCCTGGCACACAAGGTGATCCGTGACCTCGCGCGCACCAGGGCCATCGTCGTCGTCTCGCACCGGCCGGAGCTCGTCGCGCTGGCCGACCAGGTGGTCGCCGTGCCGGCCGCCGGAGTCCGGCGATGAGCGCCACCGAGCCGGCGGGCGCGAAGGCCGGCAGGGCGGCATACCTCTCGAGTGCGGAGGAGGTGCTCTCCACACGTGCGCCGGGGGTGCGCCGGGCAGCGCTCATCGGCGGGCTGGCCTCGGCCTCGGGCATCGCGCTCACCGCCACCGCGGGGTGGCTCATCGTCGCCGCCAGCCACCGTCCGGTCATCCTCACCCTGCTCGCGGTCATCGTCGGGGTGCGGGCCTTCGGCATCGCCCGACCCGTGCTGCGCTACGTCGAGCGGGTTCGCTCGCACGACGCCGCCCTCGACCTGCTCGCTCGCCGACGAGTCGCGGCATACCGAGCGCTCATCCCGCTCACCCCGGCCCGACTCGGGCGGCGCTCTCGCGCAACGGTGCTCACGTCAGCAGTGGACGACCTCGAGGACCTCGTCTTCGCGCAGGTGCGGGTCGTCGTGCCGGTGCTCGGCAGCGTCGTCGCGGGGCTGCTCACCGTCGTGATCCTCGGCCTGCTCGTGCCGGCCGGTGGACTCGTCGTGCTGGCCGTCCTCGTCGGCCACGCCCTCGTCGCCTGGCTCGACCGGCGGCTCGAGCTCGGCGCCCAGCAGGAGTGGCTCACCGCACGCGCCGACGTCGCCCGGGTCAGCGCTCTGGTGACCTCGTATGCCGCGGAGCTGCACGGCGCGGAGGCCGGCCCGCACGCGGTCGAGTGGGTGCGGGATGCCCACGCTCGGCTCGCGAGCGCCACCCGACGGCTGGCTCGCGCCCGGGCGATCGGCGTCGCGCTCGGGCTGCTGGTCACCGGAGGCGGCACGGTGCTCGCCGCGCTGGTCGCCCAGTGGGCGATGAGCGTCGGGCTGCCCGACGCGATCGCGGCGATCGTCGTGCTCGCGCCGTTGGCCGTCGGCGATGCGCTGGTCGGCCTGCCCGATGCGATGGGCGCCTGGGCCCGGGCTCGCGGCAGCGAGCGGCGGCTGCAGGAGCTGCTCGACCAGTCGCCGGCCGTCGTCGACACCGAAGACCCGGCCCTCGACACACCGCCGAGCCCGGGTGCGGATGTCGATGCGGGCCCGGCGCACAGGTTTCGGGAGGGAAGCGGTTTTTCGCGGGGAGTCGGGGTGGGGCTCGAGGGAGTCGGGGCGGCGTGGGGCGAGGGGCGGGGGGCCCGCCTCGATCTCGCGCCGGTGGACCTGCGGGTCGAGCCCGGTGAGCAGGTCGTGCTCACCGGCAGCAACGGCTCGGGCAAGTCGACCCTGCTCGCCGTGCTCGCCCGGCAGCTCGACCCGGCCAGCGGGCGCTACCGGCTCGGCGGTGTCGACGTACGCACCCTGCCGCTCGCCGAGGCGCGCGGCCGGATCGCCGTCGTCGACGACGAGCCGCACATCTTCGCCTCGTCGCTGCGCGAGAACCTCCGGCTGGCCCGCCCCGGCTGCCCGGACGAGCCGCTCCTCGACGCCTTGCGGTCGGCCGGCCTCGCCGACTGGTATGCCGCCCTCCCGGACGGCCTCGACAGCATGCTCGGCACCGGCGGCCGAGGCGTCTCCGGCGGCGAGCGGGCCCGGCTCGCCCTGGCCCGGGCGCACCTGTCCGAGCGGCCGCTCGTGCTCCTCGACGAGCCGGTGGCGCACCTCGACCATGCGACTGCGGTGGCCGTCCTCGCCGACGTGCAGCGCGGCCTGGCCGGCCGCACCGTCGTCCTGGTGAGTCATCGCCCGGACGGCGTCGACGCCTTCGACCGGGTCATCGACCTCGCCGAGCTGCAGCGGGTCGCCCAGCCGCGCGGCATACCGGATGACCGGCATGCGCAAGAATCGTCGCCATGACCTCTGCACCGGCCGCCCCGAGCCAGGCCACCGACATCCTCGCCGTCGCCCGCGAGCAGGTGCTCGAGCGCGGCGAGCGGTTGCGCTACGACCAGATCGTCCAGGTCCTGCAGACCCCTGACGACCGGCTCGAGGAGCTGCTCGCGCTGGCCCACGAGGTGCGGATGCGCTTCCAGGGGCCAGAGGTCGAGGTCGAGGGCATCGTCAGCCTGAAGACCGGCGGCTGCCCTGAGGACTGCCACTTCTGCAGCCAGTCGGGGCAGTTCACCTCGCCGGTGCGCTCGGTGTGGCTCAACATCCCCGAGCTGGTCCGCGCCGCCAAGCAGACCCGTGACACGGGGGCGAGCGAGTTCTGCATCGTCGCCGCGGTGCGCGGGCCCGACGACAAGCTCATGGAGCAGCTGCGCCAAGGGGTCGAGGCGATCAAGGGCGAGGTCGAGATCAACGTCGCGGCGTCGATCGGCATCCTCACCGAGGAGCAGGCGGCCGAGCTCGCCGAGATCGGCATCCACCGCTACAACCACAACCTCGAGGCCGGCCGGTCCTACTTCCCGCAGGTTGTCACGACCCACTCGTGGCAGGAGCGGTGGGACACCTGCGAGCTGGTCAAGCGATCGGGCATGGAGCTGTGCTGTGGCGGGCTCGTCGGCATGGGCGAGACCCTCGAGCAGCGGGCCGAGCTGGCCGACCAGCTCGGCGAGCTCGAGCCGCACGAGGTGCCGCTCAACTTCCTCAACCCGCGGCCCGGCACGCCCTTCGGCGACCTGCCGGTCATGCCGACCAACGACGCGCTGCGATGCATCGCGGCCTTCCGACTTGCCCTGCCGCGCACCATCCTGCGCTACGCCGGCGGCCGCGAGCTCACCCTCGGCGATCTCGGCACCCGCGACGGCCTGCTCGGCGGCATCAACGCGGTCATCGTCGGCAACTACCTCACCACCCTGGGGCGCGACCCCAAGGAGGACCTGGCCCTGCTCGCCGACCTGCAGATGCCGATCAAGGCGCTGTCGACGACCTTCTGAACGGCCCGCTGCGATGTCCGACCCGATCACAAGCGCGGCTGTCTCGCAACGCTTCTGCCAGCGCTGCGGCATACCCGAGAGCGACGGGACGCATGAGGTATGCCACGCCGCTCTGGCCTTGGAGCCACCGCGCTTCTGCGCGCAGTGTCGCCGGAGGATGGTCGTTCAGGTGACTCCCGGGGACTGGACCGCGCGCTGTGTCGAGCACGGCGAGACGACCCGCTCGACGTGGAGCCCTGCGTGAGCATCCGGTGGTGAGCACCACCGGCACGGTCGGGCGGGAGCGCCGTCGTTCGACAAGCGGGGGCGAGCCGCCGGTGTCCTGGGAGTCGGTGATCAGCGACAGCCAGCGCTTCGTCCTCTTCTGCATCGTCGCGATGCACCTGCCGATCGCCCTAGCGGTCCTCGTCGGTGCACCGTTGCGGCCGAGCGAGCTCGGCCTCATCACCTGGCTCGGCATCCTCCTGCTGCTCAGCGCTCAGGCCGTCATCATCGTCACGACGGCACGACGGTCGCGGACCCCATGGCAGGTGCCGGTCGTGGCCGGAGCGACCATGCTGGGCCTCGTGCTCGCCACGCCCGGCAAAACGGCCCAGGCACACACTGCCGGGGTGGTCGTGCCGCCGTGGTGGCCGGCGCCGCTGCTCGTCACCACCCTGGTCTACCTCTGTGCCAACGATCAACAGCGCGGCTGGCTGCTCGCCGCGACCATGACCGTCGTCAACGCCGGCATGCGCAGCCTCACCTGGCCCGACGACGCCTCCACCGCCGTGGGGCTCGCCGACATCGTGCTCTCCCACACCATGCAGCTGCTCGCGATGACGGCAGCGGCGCAGGTAGCCGTGACCTCGACCCTCGCGGCCGCGCACGCGACGAACCGAGCGCGCGAGCGCGCCAACGCAGTCCGGATCGCCGCCGACCGAGCACGGCATCGTCATGCCGCCGACCGCGAGGCAGATCGACTGGTGCACGACGAGGTCCTGCACGGGCTGCTCGCGGTGAGCCTGGCACCGGACCTGGCGGACAGCGACGGCCAGCGGACCGCGGCCGGTGCTGCGCTCCGGCTGCTCGACGGCAGCGAGGCCGAGCGGGCGCCGACCGACACCCTGCGCGATGGAATCCTCGCGGCCGCCGCCGACCTGCCGGTGCAGGTGACCCTCATCGGTGAGCAAGCCGGCGAGCCCCTGCCCGCCGAGGTCGTCGAGGCGGTGGCCGGCGCCACCCGCGAGGCGCTGCGCAATATCGCCCAGCACGCCGGCACGGACCGGGCGGTCGTCCGGCTGCGGCACCGGAGCCTGGCCACGGTCGTCTCGATCACCGACACCGGCCGGGGCTTCGACACCGCCGCGCAGAGCGCCGACCCCGCGGGCCGTCGCGGCGTGAGCGACTCCATCGTGCGCCGGATGTCCGACGTCGGCGGCCAGGCCCGAATCATCTCCAAGGTCGGCGAAGGCACCCGGGTCGAGCTGATCTGGTCGCCGTCCGGGCTCGACGTGCAATGGACGAAGATGGCCCTCGGCGCGGCTCCGCGACTGCTCGCCGCGGTGCCGAGGTTCATCTTCCCGCTCGTCGTGGTGCAAGCCGGGTATGCCGCCCTGCTCGCCCATCATCTCCAGCGTCCGTGGGCCGTCGTAGCCGCGACCGCGCTGGCCATGGCGACGGCGGGATGGGCGTCGTGGCGCGGCATGGTGGGTCGGCTCACCGGCTGGCACGCCGCGGCGGTCGTCGCGATCGCCTGGAGCTGCTCGGCCGTCAACGCCCAGTCCTTGACCGACGACACTCACCACGTCATGTTCTATTGGCTGTCGCTGGGGGCCGGGCTCATCGGGTCGGTCCTGTCGCTGTTCCGGCCGTTGCGGGAGAGCATCATCTGCCAGCTCGGGCTCTTCGCCGTCGCGCTCGCCACGGTGCGCAGTCATCTCGAGAGCGTGCAGGTGTGGAGCGCGCTGGCACCGAGCATCAGCTCGCCCTTACTGCTCATGGTCCTCGGCATCGGCGTCAGGCGGCTGGCCGACCGGATGACCGAGTCCATCCTGCGCACCAACGAGGCAACGGCTCGCGATCTGGCTCGCTGGGACATCGCCGACGCGGTGCAGCAGCGGTTGCAGGATCGCCTCGCGGCGCGCAGCCCCCAGCTGCGCGAGCTGTTCACCCAGGTGCTGCAGGCAGATCGGCCGGGGCCCGAGCTGCGGGAGCGGGCGGCGCTGCTCGAGCGGCTGGTCCGCGAGGATCTCGTCCTCGGCGAGCTGCCCGGCCTGCGCGAGGCGATCGCAGCCCTCCGGGCCGAGGGCTGCACGGTGACCGTGCGGGTGCCGGGTGGGGCGACCCGTGCCACCGAGCAGGCGATCGTCGCCGCGCTCCGCGAGGTCGTCGTCACGGGCTCCGCCGCGGCGCCGAGCTCACTCACCGTCCGCGTCTCGGTAGCCGGGGCTCCTGCCCGAGTGTCGCTGCTGCTCACGACACATAGCGCACATAGCTCGACGGGAGATCTCCGGCTGCGGTGGGTGGCCCTGGGGTGGGAGGTGACGCTCGTCGACGAGACCCTGCACGCTCGACGCACGCTGGACGGGTCGTCGGAGACGACGACGTGACCGACGCGGAGTGGCAGGCCACACTGGCTGGCATGCCTGGCTCCTTCTCCCCCGAGCGCACCCGGTGACCGGCCCCGAGGACACCGCCACACCCCCGGTCTCGACCCCCAGGGAGGTGCGGGTCGTCGCGGTCGACGACCACCCGATCGTCATCGACGGACTGCTGCACGGTCTCACCCGGGCAGCACCGGACATCACCGTCCTCGGCGCCGCGACGACGACCGCCGCGCTGCTGGGGCTGCTCGACGAGCTCACCGGATCGGGCCGCGCCCCCGACCTGGTGCTCATGGATCTCCATCTCGGCGACGGCACGGATCCGTCGGCCCGGATCGCGCTGCTCGTCGCCCGTGGGCTGCGGGTCGTCGTGGTGACCTCCGAGAGCCGGCCGATCGCGGTCCGCCGGGCGGTCCAGGCAGGAGCCGTCGGCCTGGCCCTCAAGGCGGACCCCGTCGAGGCGCTGGCCGACACCATCCGGACCGCTGCCGCCGGTGACTTCGCCGTGTCCGGCGACCTCGCCCATGCGCTGGTCACCGATCCCGCGCTCACCGCTGCGCTGGCCCGCCGCGAGGTGGAGGTGCTCGCCCTGCTCGCCGACGGAGTGCCGCGCAAGAGCCTCGGAGCGCACATGGACCCCCCCGTGTCGAATGTGACGGCGGTGACCTACCTCAACCGGGCGCTGGCTCGCTATCGGGATCTCGGAGTGCCCGTCGACACCGCGGCCGATGCGGTGCGAGCCGCTCTCGCCGACGGCCACCTGGGCCCCGATCGGTTCGCCCGCTCCGACGGGCCTTGACGCCGAGCGGACCATCCCACGCCGAGCGGACCATCCCACGTCGAGTGGACCATCCCCGCCGAGTGGACCATCCCACGCCGAGCGGACCATCCCACGCCGAGTGGACCATCCCACGCCGAGTGGACCATCCCACGTCGAGTGGACCATCTGCCGCGGGCGGCGCCGAGGCCCCTCTAGGCTTGCGCCAGCGA
>ERZ795053.2523-NODE-2523-length-21977-cov-23.508348_pt1 | contig 21977 bp, 14 predicted proteins | sample MGYA00375137_ERZ795053 | MGnify/ENA primary metagenome ERZ795053 (study PRJEB30182, sample SAMN05720284) | activated sludge metagenome | isolation source: Anaerobic digester | place: Hong Kong | collected 2014-12-17 ...
GGGCGAACCTACGACACCTTCCTGCACGACCCATAGGAACAGGCCGGCTATGCCCGGCCACTGCGCGCTACCTGATGCCCGACCCAGCAGACCACCCATATGGCTTTGGGCTGCCCGGAAGATCATTTGGGGGGCGCACTGCGTCACGGTGACGCCGTGCCCAGAGCGGGCCATTGGTGAAGACGGTCGATGCGAGCGCGATGACGGGTGTGTGGTGGGCACGGGCCTTCCGCACGACATCTAAGACGCGCCGGGCAGGCCGCGGCTTCCCCCAGCGTTCTAGCTGCAGATGTCGCTGGCCGCAGTGCGGGGCGCGTCCGGTGCCGTCGGGTCTTTGACCGAGACCTGCGTGACGCCGGCGTAGTCCGCGCCGATCGACACACGGAATGTCGACCCCAGTCCCGGAACTGCCACTGTTTGCGCATCCGGCAGGGCGGCCTTGAGCGTCTTCAACGACACGTTGTACCCGGGGTCGTACTCGATCGTGGTCGCCGTCAGAGTCCCCGCAACCGGGGGGCCGACCAGGTAGTAGCCAGCGGCGTCGAAATCCTCAGTCGCGTTCGTGGCCAGGTCGCCGGTCCCCAGCAATTGAACCCGGATATCCCCAGGACCCACCTTGACGCGCGGGGCAGAAGGCTTGTCCGGGATCGGGGTGTCGTTGCGCAGTGCAGTGAACAGGTCGGAAGATCCCGGCCCGTCCCAGGTGACCACGTTGCCGATGGCGCCCATCGATCGCTCCCCGGTCACCGGAACCGTGCGGAACGTGACTTGCGAGGGATTCAGCTGCGCCAGGCGACGGGTGAGTTCGAGGACCTGTGAGTTGTCCAGGCTCTGGTCCACGCGCATGCTCGCCAGCACTGCATTGACGAACCCGGTGGCACGGGCGGGATCCAGCAGCACCGCGGAACTCGAGGCCTTGTTGACCATGCTGGCCACGAAACTCTGCTGCCGCTTCATACGGCCGATGTCCGCGGTTGGATCGAACTCGCGCGCTCGGACGTATGCCAGGGCGTCGCGGCCTTTGAGGGTGGAACGTCCGGCAGGCAGTTGCAGGCCGGACGGCGGGTCGTAGATCTCCGCAGGGGTGCACACGTCCACCCCGTCGATGGCGTTGACCATCTTGACGAAGCCCGCGAAACTCACCTCGAGGTAGTGGTCGATCGTCAACCCGCTGGCCTGCTCGACCGTTTTCACCAGCAGGGGCGCACCGCCGTATGCGTAGGCGCTGTTGAGTTTCTCCTCGGAGCTGCCCTTCTGCTGCCCGTTCTCGTCGACGTGGGCCGGGATGGTGACCAGGGAGTCGCGCGGCAGGCTCACCACACTCACGCGGCCGTCGCGGCTCAGGTGCGCGAGCATCATGGTGTCGGTGCGCTGGCCGTACACGTCCCAGCCGGTGTGCAGGCGGCGTACCTGCCGATCGGACAGACCCTCTCGGCTGTCGGAGCCGACCACCAGGAACGTCAGGGGTTCCCCACTGGCTGGAGCGCTGCGCTGCTCACCGAAGGCGTCGATGCGCTGCACCTGTCCCGCATAGTGCTGCACTGTCGCCCAGGCTGCGCCGCTGCTGGCAAGGATCGCACCTGCGGTTAGCGCGGCAATCAGACGCGCATGACGACGCAACGGCACAGGGAACCCCTTCGATCGAACGGATTCCACGGTAACTTCGCAGCGTCGATTTCCCCGGCAACCTGACAGTCCGTGTCCCGGTCATCGGTGTGGACCCTCGTTCGGTGTCTGCACAGCCGCACCTCAGGCACGCGGAAGCCCGGCCCGAACCAGGTGAGCGACCCGAACGCCGGTACGGTCGGAGGTGATGGACCAGTACCCGCCCGTGGCCGTGATCATGCCGGTGCTCAACGAAGAGAGGCACCTGGCCGAAGCCGTGGCCGCCATCGCGGCCCAGGACTACCCCGGGGAACTGCAGATCGCCCTTGCGCTGGGCCCTTCGACCGACCGGACCGACGAGGTCGCTTCTGTCCTGCACACCGAGGACCCGCGAGTGCGGCTCGTACCCAATCCCACAGGCAAGACACCGGCGGGTCTCAACGCGGCACTGGCAGCCACCGACGCGCCGATCGTGGTGCGGGTGGACGGACACGCCTTGCTGCCGCCGGACTATGTGCGTGCGGCGGTGGCGGTGCTTGAGCGCACCGATGCTGACAACGTCGGTGGCGTGATGGCCGCAGAAGGCAGCACGGATTTTGAACGCGCCGTCGCCTGCGCGATGCGCTCACGCTTGGGAGTCGGGTCCGCATCGTTCCACACCGGCGGGCAAGAGGGACCGGCGTTGACGGTCTACCTGGGCGCCTTCAAACGCTCGGCCCTGGAACGGGTGGGCGGATACGACGAGGCCTACGTGCGGGCCCAGGACTGGGAGATGAATCACCGGATCCGGCAGACGGGGGGGCTGGTCTGGTTCACCCCTGCGATGCAGGTGACCTACCGGCCGCGCTCGACGGTGAAAGCGCTGGCCAAGCAGTATCTGCACTACGGGAGGTGGCGCCGGGAGATCATGCGCCAGCACCGCGAGACCGTGAGTCTGCGCTACCTGGCTGCACCCGTGGCGGTTGCGGTGATCACATCGGGTCTAGCGGGGGCCACCGCCGCCAGGATCGCCGGGTCGCGCTGGGCGTGGCTGGGTCTGGTTCCGGCCGCGGCCTATGTGGCCGGAACCGGCGTCGGGGGAGCGGCCATCAGCACCCACGAGTCTGCAAGGGTACGTCGCAGGGTGCCGATCGCCCTGGCCACAATGCACATGAGCTGGGGGGTCGGATTCCTGACCAGTCCGAAGGATCTGCGTCCGTGACGGTCCCCGAGGTCAGCGCCGTGATCTGCGCGTATGGGCCCGAGCCGCACCTGGCCGAAGTGGTGGCGGCGATCAGGGCCAGCGAGGGTGTGCACGTCGAGGTGATCGTGGTCGACAACGGCAGCCCCGCCTGCGCCGGTCTGGACCCTGAGGTGGTCGTGCTGGAACCAGGTGAGAACACCGGTTTCGCGCGTGGGTGCAACCTCGGCGTTCAGGCGGCGAGCGGATCGACGGTCGTCTTCGTCAACAGTGATGCGTTCGTGGAGCCCGATTGCCTGGCTCTGCTTCACGGCGAGCTGTCTGATCCCGCGGTGGCGCTCGCAGGGGCGACGGTTCTGCTCGCAGACGAGCCCGGGGTCGTCAACTCCTGGGGTAACCCGGTGCACCTGGTCGGGTTCTCCTGGGCCGGCGGCTACGGCCACGACGTGTCAGAAGCGGTCAGCGGTGAACGGGCCAGCGTGTCCGGTGCCGTATTCGCTGCGCGCAGGTCGCTGTACTTGTGGCTGGGCGGAATGGACCCGGCGTATTTCATGTACGGCGAGGACGTCGATCTGTCGCTGCGTGCCAGGCTGGGCGCAGGTAGCGTCCGGGTGCTGTCCACGGCCCGGGCGCACCACCACTACGACTTCTCGCGCAACCCCAACAAGATGGAGTTGGTGGAACGTAACCGCCTGATCACCGTGACCACGACCTACAGTGCACGGACCCTTGCCGGCATGGCTCCGCTGCTGGTCGCCGCGGAATTGGCGGTGCTGGCACGCAGTCGCCGTGAGGGCTGGCTGAGGCAGAAGGTAGCCGGCTGGCGCTGGCTGGCCGGCCACCGGAACTACCTGCGGCACCGGCGAAACCGGATCCAGGGCAGCCGCATGCGGTCCGACGCTGAACTGCTTTCGCACCTCAGCGTCGCCCTCGACCCACCTGCTCGATTCGGCATGTCCGTCCCCGCCGGATGGCAGAAGGCCATTGCCACGTATTGGGCGGTCGTGGGACGTCGGGTGGCCGGTGTCCCGGACACGACCGGTGCCGGCGTGCGCCGTCCCTGAGCCGTCGCAGGCAGCCGCTAGAGTCGAACAGATGGGGCTCAGCGTTGTCGTCGCCTGCCATGACGTGGCGGAGTTCCTACCCGCCTGCCTGGATTCCCTGATAGCGCAGGAACTCTCGCCCACTCAGGTGATCCTGGTCAATGACGGTTCCAGCGACGACACCGGAGCTATCTGCGAATCGTATGCAACGAACAACCCGGGCTGGACGGTCGTCATCGGCCCCGGAAGCGGTCCGGGGGGTGCCCGGGAACTGGGTCTGCGCCACGTGACCGAGCAGTACCTGGCCTTCGTGGACGGTGACGATGTCGTCCCGCCCGACGCCTTCCGGATCCTCATCCACTCGCTGCAGAAGACCGGGTCGGACTTCGCCGCCGGCGATGTGCTGCGTTACGACGGCGTGCATCTGACCCCCAGCGGTCCGCACCGCAACGCGATCCTCGCCGCCAAACTGCGGACCACCATCCGGTCGACCCCCAGTCTGATGTACGACACCACCTCGTGGAACAAGGTGTTCCGCACGCAGTTCTGGCACGAGTCCGACCTGCACTTCACCCCCGGCGTGACATACGAGGACATCCCGGTGATGATCGCCGCGCACGTGCGGGCGACATCGGTCGACGTCCTCAAAGCGCCGGTGTACTGGTGGCGCCGGCGCATCGACTCTGACGCATCCATCACGCAGCGCCGGTTCGAGATCGGCAATCTGCGCGACCGCATGGATGCGATTGATGGGGCGGAGCAGTTGCTGCACGGTGAGGAGGCGCTCAAGCGGGTCTACGACCGCAAGGTGCTGACCTTCGACGTCCCGCTGTATACGCCGTACTACCCCGAGGCTGATGCGCAGTATCAGCGGCTCTTCCGCGAACGGGTGGGGGCCTTCGTCCGGGCGACGACCCCGGACGTTCTGGAGGAACTCGAACCCCGCGACCGACTGCGTTACTGGCTGATCGCGCAGGACCGCCATGAGGAGTTGCTCGAGCTACTGGAATTCGAGCGCGACCCGTACGCACTTCGGCGCACGATCGTGCGCGACGGTGCCACCTACGCCGATCTGCCGTTCCTCGACAAGCCCGGATACCCCGACGACCTGTACGTGTGGGGTAAGGCGCAGCCGGTCGCCTCCGAGGTGGAGCGCGTCGAATGGACCGCTGAGGGCCTGTCGGTGGCCGGTTATGCGTACCTGCAGAACATCGACTCCGGCGACGCCCAGCAGCGCAAACTGCGGATCCGGGTGGTCGGCGGCGACGAGCCGTTCGGGGTGCCGGTCAAATGGCACAATCGTGAGGACCTGACAGCGCGGGAACTCGCCTCTGACGTCACCTACGACAACGTCGGCCTGTCCTTCACCGTGCCCTTCGAGAACCTGCCCGCTGAAGGGCTGCTGCGTTGTGATGTGGACGTCACCGCACCCGGCGGGAGGCGGCGCGTACCGCTGGCCGGGACCTACGACGGGGCCGCGCAGTTGCCCAAGCGGGTGACTCTGCCCGACGGACGGATCGCAGTCGTCCGCTGGCGTGGGGAGAACCTGGGCATCGCCGTCTACCCCGAGCAGCCTTTGGTCACCCGGGTGGAGGTCCCAGGCCCACAACACCTGCGAGTCCACTTCGATCGGGCTGTGGCGGGGACGACCGTGCTGGCGCGCCGTCGTGACGACATGGAAGAGGTCTCAGCGCCGCACTCGACGTCGGTGGACCTCGACCTGTCCCGCATGCCACCGCTGGAGTCGCTCAGCCAGATCGAATTCGACATCCTGCTGCAGCGCGACGGCGACGAGCCGCAGCCGGCGGTTCTGCATCCCGACACCTGCGAGGTACTGGCCACCTGGGATGACGAGTACTACGCACGGGCAGGGATCACCGGTGGTGTGGTCGTCACCCGGCGCGACCCCCGCCCGCGGCTGCTGGCCAGCAAGCTGACGCGCGGAGGCCTGCTGCTGTCCGGAGACCGTGCCGGCGATCTGCGCACCCTGGCCCTGGAGAACCGCAATGGTGTGCGCAGTGAGTACCGCCCCAGCGTTGACGGGGATGGCTGGCGAGTCCTGCTGCCAGCTGAGGATGACGCGACCGTCGATGGCATCCGTCACCTGCCCGCTGGACGGTGGAGCCTGTCGACCCAGGACGACACCCCCGTGCACGTGGCCCAGGCGACCCGCGAGTCGATGTTCGGCCCGGACTGGCAGGACATCGACGGGGTCAAGGTCGCCCTGCGTGCCCGCCGCAGTGCCACCGCCTACCTGCAGATCGACCCTGCCGGGGACATCCGGCCCCCGGGTCTGCACGGCCGCAAGCAGATCATCGATGACTACTACCCCAAGCGTCGGCGCAAGTGGGTGCGCCGGACGATCTTGTTCGAGAACTGGAAGGGCAAGCAGTACAGCGACAATCTGCGGGCGATCGACGAAGAGTTGCAGCGCCGCCGGGACCGCCGCAAGCGCATCTGGGTCGTGCGCGACCACAGCGTGCGGATGCCCCGCGGGGTGCGCACGGTGCTGCGTTTCAGCCCCGAGTACTACGACCTGCTGGCACGTTCCCGGTGGGTCGTCGCCAATGATTCCATCGACCCCAGTTACGTCAAACGCGAGCAGCAGACGTACCTGCAGACCTGGCACGGGACGCCGCTGAAGAAGGTCGGCCAGGACATCGAGAAGGTCAACTTCGCACGCAAGGGTTACCTGGAGACCTTCGCGCACGAGGCGGACAAGTGGGACTTCCTGGTCAGCCCCAATGCCTACAGCTCCGAGATCATGACCCGCGCCTTCCAGATGGATCCGGCCCGGGTGCTTGCGACCGGGTATCCGCGAAACGACATCTTCTACCGCCCCGAACGGGTTGCCAGGGCGCAAGCTGCCCGGGCGCGGCTGGGGTTGTCAGACCAGCAGAAGGTGATTCTCTACGCCCCGACCTGGCGCGACGACCGTTACGACGACCGGGGCCGGTACATCTTCGACCTCAAGCTCAATGTCGACGCACTGCGGGAGCGTTTCGGCTCCACGCACGTGCTGCTGCTGCGTGGGCACCACCTGCTCGCGACCAGGGCCGGGATCCCGGCGGCAGGCGGATTCGTGCGTAACGTCTCGTCCTACCCGGACATCGCGGACCTCTATCTGATCGCCGACGTGCTGATCACCGACTACTCCTCGGTCATGTTCGACTACGTGAACACCGGTCGGCCCATGCTGTTCTTCACATGGGACCTCGACGACTACCGCGACCGGGTGCGGGGTCTCTACTTCGACCTGACCGAGGACCCGCCGGGACCGATCTGCCGGACATCGTCAGAGGTCGTGTCCGCGCTCGACGCGCTAGCCGACGTGCAGACGCAGTACGCAGACGCCTACGCGCGCTTCCGGCAGCGTTTCTGCGCCTGGGAGGACGGCAACGCCGCGGCCCGAGTGATCGATGCAGCGCTGCGCTGAGCCCTGGCGGACCCGCGTGGATATCCCCGTGATGGTTCTGCTGGTCACCGTGACCTTGGCCATCGCGTGGCTGTCGCGCACAGTGCTGGTGACCTCGGATCCGTGGCATTACGCCCAGGCCGCACTCAACTTCGGCACCCATCAGTGGATTCCGTCAGGATTGACCCGCTGGGGGATCATCGTGCCACAGATCCCGGTGGGAGCGGTGTTCGGACCGACGTTGCCGACCTTCTACGCCTTCGCGTTCTTGGCGACGACGCTGGTGGTGGCCGTCGTCTACGGTCTGGCCAGGTGGGTGGGACCACCGCTGATCGCAGCACTGACCGTTGTGGTTTTCGTCGCCCAACCGCTCACGCTGTTGAACCTGAGCCGTGGCTACCCGGACCTCATGGCGGTGGCGCTCAACGGCCTGACCCTGATCCTGGTCCTACTGGCGCGCGAGCGCGACCGGGTGTGGTTGCTGGTGAGCGCCGGTCTGGTGGCCGGATGGGCCTTCGAAGTGCGGGAGACGACGGTGTTCACCTGGCCGCTGTTCGCGTGGATCATCTGGCGGATGAGCCGACGCTGGTCCGGCTACCTCGCGGTCGTGCTCGGGTTACTGCCGTGGGCGCTGGCCGACGTACTGCTGTCGTGGTGGACGCTGGACGACCCATGGGCGAAGTGGCATGTGCTGACCGGCTCGGACCTCAACGACTCCACGTCGGTGCTCGACGGCGCCTACCTCGGACACCAGCGATGGTGGTACATCAGCCGACTGCCGATCGCCATGGCACAGGAGCCGTGGGGCTGGACGCTGTTGCTGATCGCCGGTCTGGGCATCGTCGGTGGGCTGGTTCTGCGCGGCCGGGTGGGACTGTACGTCGTCTGGGCCGTGCTGCCCGCCACTCTGCTGGTCCTGCAGGCCGGGGTGCTGGATCCGAGCAGTCCGAGCGTGCGGGTGGATGTGCCGCGGTACTGGCTGGCCTTCATGCCCGGCTTGACGATCGCCGCGGTCGCGCTGTGCGCTGCGGTGGCGGTCCGGCTGCGGTTGCCGGCCTACGTCGGTGCCGGTGCGCTGGCCCTGCTTGTGGTGATCAGCGGCGCGCGTTTCGTCGCGACCGAGCCCACCTTCTACCCGACCAGCGGGGATCTTCCCTACCGCACGGTGCAGGCTCTGCCCGACGATGCGACGGTATGGACCGATGGCCGGACCTATCGGATTCTGCCGATCTACGCCAAGAGCGCCGATAGGACAGTTGACGTGCGCGACTTCACCCGTCGCGGCGCGAAACCGGCTGCCGGCGACTACGTGCTCATCTTCAGTGACACCGACGAGACCTGCGAGTTCTGCAAACTGGATTACGACCTGTGGAAGCAGCAGGGCAAGGCCCTGCCGCTGGTTGACTACGAGTTGGTGTGGACGGCGCCCGACGGGAAGGCGCGGTTGTACCGGGTGCGGTGAGGCATGACCCGGGCGCTGCTCATCGACGTCAGCACATCCGTCCATAGACTTGTGTCCCATGTCGTCCACGGTCGCACCGATCCCCGCCGGCGAGCTCCTGTTGCACGTCGGAGTGCACAAGACCGGCACCACCGCACTGCAGGCGGCCCTCGCCGACGCTCGCGCGCAATTGGTCGAGCACGGGGTGCTCTATCCGGGTGAAGGAACTTTCCAGCATCGCGCGATCCTGGCCGGCGCCGGGCGCAAGTACGGCTGGCAGGGCGACGGCGCGCGGGAGGTGCCCAAGAAGCACTGGGAGGAACTCGTCGAGCAGGCGCGCCACAACGGCCGGACTGTGATCAGCAGTGAGTTCCTCGACGACGTCGACCCCGCGACGGCGGGTGCCATGATCGGGGATCTCGGCGGTGCGCAGCGGGTCAGCGTGGCGGTGACCTTGCGATCCATCGGCGCGATCCTCCCCTCGGCCTGGCAGCAGCGGCTCAAGGCCGGCTACACCGCGCCGTACAACCAGTTCCTCAAGATGGTCTTCGCTGAGAAGAGGACGCCGAAGGCCGAACGGTTCTGGTACCGCCACGATCAGGTCGCGCAGGTCCAGCGGTGGGTCGATCTGGTGGGCGCGGACCGCACGTATGTCGTGGTGATTCCCGACGGCGACCGCACAGCCATCTTCTCGGCCTTCGAGGCGCTGTTGGATCTGCCGACGGGCTTGCTCGCCGCTCGCCAGATCAGCATCGCCAACCGTTCGATGACTGCGCAGGAGGCGGAGTTCGTGCGCCGGCTCAACAAGGAAGTGGCTGACAGTCTGACCTGGGATGAGTACACCCGCACGGTGCGGCGCGGCATCGTCTTGAACATGGTCGAGACCCGTCGCCCGGATCCCGACGAGCAGAAGATCCTGACCCCGGATTGGGCCGCCGACAAGGCCCAGCAGGCCGGTCAGCGCTTCGCCGACGGGATCGCGGCGTGTGGCGCGCGGGTGATCGGCGACCCGGCGGAACTGGCCCGCCGGCCCCGTTCCGGAGCAACTCAGAAACCCACCACGCTGGCCCTGGACGCCGCGGTGGCCGGCACGGCGGCGCTGGTGCGCCGCAGCACGTGGTCCCAGCCGTCCAGGAAGCAGGCTCTAGGCATTCTGCTGCGTCGCCCGCAGCGTCGTGCCGAGGGTGGATCGGACGCCGACTAGCGACCTGCCGTCGACTGCCCGGCGGAACGGCGAGGTCCCCGTCCGTAGAATCAGATGCCATGGAGTCATCGATCACCCCCATCGGCAAGGGCGAGGTTCTGCTGCATGTGGGTCTGCACAAGACCGGGACCACGGCCCTGCAGGTCGCGCTCGCCGATGCCCGGGGGGTTCTCGAGGACTATGACGTCCGCTACCCTGGTAAGACGCTGTACCACCACAAGGCGATCCTGGCCGGCGCCGACCGCCCGTACGGCTGGCGCGACAACGGCGCTCGCATCACGCCGAAGAAGCACTGGAAGAAGATGCTCAAGGAGGCCGACTACCCCGGCCGCACGATCATCAGCAGCGAGTTCCTCGACGACATCAAGCCGGAGATCGGTGCCCGGATGGTCGATGACCTCGGCGGCAAGCAGCGGGTGAATGTGGTCGTGACTCTGCGTGCGATCGGGGCGATCCTGCCGTCGGCCTGGCAACAGGGGCTGAAGGCAGGCGTCACGACCGGCTACAACCAATGGCTCAAGGTCATGTTCGACGAGCAACAGACCACCCGCGCCGAGCGTTTTTGGTACCGGCACGACCAGGTCGAGCAGGTCCGCCGCTGGGCGCAGGTCGTCGGTGCCGATCGGACGTACGCCGTGGTGATCCCCGATGGTGACCGCACGGCGATCTTCACCGGCTTCGAAGGGTTGTTGGGACTGCCCGGCGGCTTCTTGGCCAACCGCGAGCAGATCATCCAGAACCGCTCCATGACCACCCCGGAGGCGGAGTTCGTGCGCAGCCTCAACAAGGAACTCGCCGGACAGATGTCCTGGGACGAGTACACGGTGATGGTGCGTCGGGCACTGATCCTCAACATGGTGGAGAAACGCCGTCCTGCCGCCGACGAACCCCGCATCCAGACCCCCGAATGGGCCGCCGACAAGGCCGAGGAGTACGGCCAGCGGTTCGCCAAGGGCATCGCCGAACTCGGTGTGCAGGTGATCGGGGACCCAGCCGACCTCGCCGTGCGACCGCGATCGGGATCCAGTGACCGTCCCGAGTCATTGAGCATCGACGCTGCGGTTGCCGGGACGGCGGGCTTGGTGCTGGAGGCTTTGGCCGAGCGCCGAGCGCTGGAGGAGAAGGCCAAGACCGTGGCGGCGGCGGCACCCGCGCCCACCCGTGGGAGTCGGTGGACCGCGCGGGGGGCAGCCAGAGCATTGAAGCGGGGTTTCAGCAAGTAACTGCGGAGATGGATACCCGCTGACAGGCGTGAGAGTTGGGTACACGCGTTGGAGATCGGTACATCCGGTGGAGTTGCGCGGGCGTTTTTTCTCCAACGTCCGTGCGTGTGTCCAACGCCTGTACCTAAGTCCAACGGCTGTCGCGGTGCAGGCACCCGCCATTGAAGCGGGGTTTCAGCCCACCGGACCTGTCAGCTCTCGATGTCGAGTTCTTCGATGTCGGTGACCTCGCGGTGGGCCTCCATCGCCGCGTTCGGGTCGCCGGTGCTCACCTCGTGGCCCTCGAGCATGGCGTGGCGCTCGTTGCGCACGCGTCGGCAGGCATCGAGCCATGCCTGCGTGGCGGCACCCTTCGTGGTGTCACCGAAGTAGTAGAACGACCACTTGCGGCGTTCCTCGGCCAAGGCCTCATCGGCGCTCACGCGGTCGAGAACCTCGACGATCTGGCCGGCCTGCTTCTTGGTGAGTAGTTCCACGCCCGCGATGTAGCCCTCCGTGGGCACCGGCGCGGCAGCGTTCACCGGCCGGGTCACCACCACCGGTTTGCCGGTCGTCAGCCAGTCGATGACCACCGCGCTGATGTCGGCGATGCACACGTCGGAGACCTGCAACTGCCAGTCGAACGTCGGGGTGGTGTCGGCGATGTGCCCGGCGCGAGGATCAGCCAGGTTCGCCGCGGCGATCATGGCGTTGATCTGGTCACGGGCCGCGGCGTGCTCCTCGGAGAACAGGCCCGTGCGCGCGTGGGGGCGGAAGATGACCCGGTGGTTCGGGGACGCCAGCAGGGCCTTCATCATGGCCACGCCGTGCGACGCCAGCGAGCTGTAGCGCATGCTCGGGCGGTCACCTTCAGTCGTCGGAGCGTAGAAGACGACCGTTCGCCCGTCGTCGGGCAACGGCGGGGCGGCGGTGACGACGTCGTAGTCCAGCTGCGGGCGGCCGATGCGGATCGTCTTGGTGTCCACGTCGTAGTTGATCAGGTGTTGCCCGAGTCGTTCTGCGGCAGCCTCGCCGGCGATGAACGAATAGTCGTAGCACTTGGTCTGACCGGACACCATGTAGGACTTGTCGCTCTCACCGTGGCTGATGAACACGTGGAGCATCGTGTTGAAGCGCATCATCTGGAAGTTGCGCGTGTTCTGGTTGACGTACAGCGCGGTTGCGAACCGCTGCCGGTCCACGAGATTCTCCAGATCCTCGACCCGTCCGGCGTAGGCGACCGGCAGGGGAGACTCCTCGAGCAGCTCCAATGCGGCCGTGACGGAGCGGCACACGATCAGGACCGGTGATTGCTCGTCGAGGGCCTTCAGGGGTTCGTACCACTGCCGGATCTGGTACAGGTTCACCGGGCCGTCGGCGTAGTACACCATGGTTTCGAAATGGTCGTCGGGCAGCACCCGGTCGCCGGTCTGGGTCTCCCAGCGCTCGACCATGATGCCGGGCTTCTCGGTCAGGACGCGCCGGACGGCCCAGTAGATCTGTTTGGCTTTGCTGGCCATCGGCTCTCCCTACGGCCGTGCGTTGGCCCGGGCGAGGTCGTCGTCGAAATCGACCTCCACCGCGAACAAATCGGAAATGTCGACCGGGGTGAACTTGATGCCGTGCTTCTCGATGGCCAGTTCGATGCCGCGCTCGAAGTAGTCCTGCTCTGCGCACTCGGCCAGGCACTCGATCAGTCGGGCCTTGTCCTTGCCGGAAATGAGGTTGATGCCGACCGCTTCACCGAGGGCGTTCTTGACCTTCTTGCTCAGTTCATCGACGTGACCGCCGGCATCGACGGTGTATTTGACCTCTTCCTCGCCGACCACTGAGGTGTTGACGCAGATGACATTGTCACCGCGCACGATGTTGGACTCGAGCCGCGCCAGGACTGCGGAATCGAACACGACGTCACCATTCATCCACACGACCGGGCCCTCACCGGAGAACCGCAACACCTTCAGCAGGCTCTTGGACGTGTTGGTGGTGTCGAAGTTCTCGTTGTAGACGAACAGACCGTCGGGGAAAGCCTCCAGGATCGACTCCAGTTTGAAGCCCACGACCGTCATCACCCGTGCCTGTTCGCCGAACACAGCCGCGATGTTGTCGCGCTGCTGACCCATGATGCTGCGACCGTCGTCGAGCTTGGTCAAAGGCTTCGGCCAGGGCCGTCCCAGTCGTGTCCCCATGCCTGCGGCCAGGATCGCAACCTGGATCGTCATACCCCACTCCGTTCGTCGGTAGTTCCATTGTGACGTCTGCCTACCGCCCATCGTGGCACCGGTTGGCGACGCCGGTGCTACGTTGCACTTCGGACACGGCGAAAGGGCTCAAAAGGTGGCAGCCTCGGTGGTGGTCCTCGGGGATCGGCAACCACGGATGGCGGATCATCTATCGGCCGTGGGGGCCGGGATCGTGGGCCAAGCCGAAGACCCGGAGGAGTTGGCCGGGCTCTTGGCGGGGATCGAAGGGGACGTCGTCCTGCTGGACGCCCAAGCCGACTGCTCTGGTGTCTACCCGATCGCCGACGTGTGCGCCACCGGCGCAAGCCGGGTTCTGGTGGGAGCGGGCGGGACGGCGCCGCTGCGCATCGCCAGTGGGACGGTGGTTTCGGCCGGAACATCCTCGACGCCCCTTTTCGACCATCAGAACCAAGCGGTGGGCTGTTTGCGGATCGCGGCCGCCGATCGGGGTGCGCTCGACCGGGCCCTGGCGGACCTGCCGGACGGGCCGCCGGGGCAGATGTGGGAGCAGCTGCTCAGCCTGCTGGTGATGCGCGCGGTGAGTGTAAAACCGGTCGATGCCGCACCGTTCGAGGTAGGACAGGGTGCGGTGGATCGGGCCGCGAAACCGGTCGGGCTGCAGGCACGGCGCTGCGCACGTGGCGGGGACGGTTGGGTGTCCGAACGCACGGTGCGCCGGATGTCGCGGGCGGTGACTCCGGTCGCGGTGCGGTGGGGCCTGGCTCCGAACACGATCACGTTGGTCAGCCTGCTGACCGGCGCCGCGGCGGTGGCTACCGCCTTGACCGGATCCCGCTGGGGATATCTCGCGACAGCGGTGCTCATGATCATCTCGCTGGTGCTGGACTGCGTGGACGGCGAAGTGGCGCGCTGGACCCACCGATACAGCACCTCGGGCGCCTGGCTGGATGCGGTGGGCGACCGGGTCAAGGAGTACAGCATCTGGTTCGCGGTCGCCTGGGCGGTCGGACAGCAACAGTTCTGGATGCTGATCCTCGCGACTTTGCTCTTGTACACCACGAAACACTTCCTCGACTACGGGTGGTCCTTGCGGTTCCCGCCCTGGCGGCCGAGTGCCGTAGCCATCAGCGCCGAGCCGGATCCTTGGCACCGTGCCGGTGCCGTGCCGCCTGCGGTGCGACCGCCCTCGTGGCGGCGGATCCTGGGCATGCCCATCGCCGAGCGCTGGTTGCTGGTGGCCGTGCTGCTGCCCACGACGGGACCCTGGGTCACGTTCGGGGCGCTGGCGTTGCTGGGGGCGTTCTCGCTGGCCTACACCGTGCTCACCCGCATCAGATGGAGCCACCGCGCCATCGATGAACACATGGCCGACCGACTGCAGGCCATCACCGATCCGGGTCCATTGCTGCTCGCGCTGCGCCCTGCCCGCAACGGATGGGCACCGGCCACGGCGATCGGCCTCATCCTGTTCCTGGCCGCGGTGGGCGCCGCGGACGGCCGCGGATACGTCCTGCTGCTCGGTTTTGCGCTCGCCCTGGGCCTGTTCGCCCTGGGGTACGGGCGTGGACCCCGCGGTCGCCTGGGTTGGATGACCCCGGCAGTCGCCCGCAGCGCGGAGATGGTCGCCGTGATCGCGATCGCCTGGCCGGTGGCCTCACACGGTGCGGCCGTATTCGCTCTGCTCGCGGCCAGCGCATGGCGGCACTACGACGTGATCTACCGCATCCGCAACCAGGGTGCGCTTCCCGGACGGCTGGCGTGGCTGCTTCTGCTGGGTACCGAGGGGCGTGTCCTGGTCGCGATCGTCCTCGCTCTGGTCTTTGGGACCGGGGCATGGGCCTGGTTCGCGCTGTACGTGGCCGGTGTTGCCATCATCGATTCGGCTTGGAGCTGGCTGCGCGTCTGATCGTGACCGGTCAGGCCCCGGCGCGCAGGTAGAGGTCACGTAGCAGAGCGATCTCGGCACCGTGGTGGATGACCTCCCGATTGATGTGCAGGACCAGTGTCGCCATGCTGCGATCGGCATAATGCCCCTCACTGGGCCCGCAGGGCCGGGCCAGATCATCGGCATCGAGGCTGCCCACACCCTGCATCCACGCCCGGTACATCGAGTCGAGTTGGTCAAGGGCCTGCGCTGCCGTACCGGCGTAGGCGAAGGACTCGTAGTCGATCGAGGGACCCCCGAAGTGGTTGCCGATCCGGGCTCCGAACACGCCGACGATGATGTGCCCCAGCCGCCAGGCGATGGTGGTAACCGGCGCGGGGTCGGGTTCGGGGAAGCCGAAGTCGATGGTGAAATCGCCGCTCCCGGCCTGCATTTGAGCCGTCGACGTGCCCCGCGGGCGGACGCTCCAGGTATCTGGCGCCGGTTCCCAGAAGTACTCGGCATCGGTCAGCCCGACCAGCCGCGGTCGCAGTTGATGATCCCAGTGCCAGCTCAACTGCTCGGAGATCTCCTGCTGCCAATCCACGTCGCTGCCTCCAAGTCTCGGCCCTCAACCGGCGCCTCAGTCCTCTGCACGCTAACTGCTGGTGTCTGGGAACAGGGGTATGGCCGGTCGCCGACAGGCGTTGGAGTTGGGTACTGGCGTTGGAGATCGGTACATCGGTTGGACATGCGCGGCCCGCACAAGTCCAACGCCTGTGCGCTTCTCCAACGTGTGGACGCAAGTCCAACGCCTGCGCGCGGCGGACCTGGTTCGGGCGAGTCCAACCAAGCCGCCCCCTCAGACCACCGGCGGACGACCGTACCGGCTCATCTCGGCAACAGTTCCCCACCGAATCGGTCGACGCGGGCCTGGATCGTCACGCCACCCCTCGCGAAATCCCTCCCACCAAGCTCGCCACGCCTGCGGGTCCTTGCGCGAACGGATGCGTTGCACGGCCGTCCAGGTCCCCACGTAGGGCAGGCCGACCGGCCATGGCAGGTTGCGTCTGGCCAGCCACACCCGGTTGCGGGCGTTGAGCCGGTAGTACTCGCTGTGCCGTCGCGGATCGATGACCGGGTGGTGGGCCACGAGGTCGCCGGCGTACCAGACGATCCGGTCGCACTCCCAGACCCGCCACGCCAACTCGATGCCCTCATGGGCGTAGAAGAACGGTTCCGGCCAGCCGCCGGCGCATTCGAACACGTCGCGCGGGATCGCTGTGGCACCCTCCCAGACGCTGAACACCGCGCTGCTGTGCCGCGGATCGCCTTTGCGCATGCGCGGGATCCACCGGGTTGGGTCGGCCGACGCCTGCGGATCGGTGACCCGGGGCTGGATCAGCCCGAACCGGGGGTTGTCCGCGAACATCTGCGAGACCCTCGCCAGAGTGTCGGTTTCGGGAAGCCACGCGTCGTCGTCGAGGAAGAAGATCATGGGCGCCGTGGTTGCAGCCACCCCGGCGTTGCGACCGGCGGGGATGCCCACGTTGTTCGGCAGCGCGAGGCCGCGGACCCCTGCGGGCAGTCCGGTGGGTACCCAGCCATTGCCCACCACCACGATGTCGGTGGTGACCCCGGTCTGCGCGAGGACAGACTGCACGGCTCTGCTCAGCTCAGCGGGTCGCAGGCCCTGGGTGAGCAGCACCACCGCGTAGTCGGTGATGGCTGTCATCAGCTCACGCAGATGCTGGAGTCTGCGGTCTTCGGAGCCGAAGTGTCCAGCGGGTCCTTCTTCTTCTTCGTTACCACCGGTTTGATTCCTGTGTAGTCCTCGCCGACCTTCAGCACCATCGTCGGGTTCGAACCGCCCTTGACCTTCGTCTGCGTGGCACCGGCCGCGTAGGCCAGGGTCCGGGCAGCTTCCGCTTTGCTCGCGGAGTAGCTCAGACGGGTGACTGCGACGTCCTTGTCCGAGGAGCGGGTTCCCACCACGTTGTAACCCTGGGCGGTCAGGTCATCTGCCACGATCGCGGCGAAACCGGACTGCGGGGTGCCGTTGACCACGATCACGTCGATGTCCTGCGGGGGAACAGTCAGCGGGTCCTGGCCCGGCGGGACCGTCGGCGGCTCGGGCCACGGTTTGTCGTTGATGATGGCCTTGAACATCCGGTCTGCCTTGGCCTGGTCCCACGACACCGTCGACATGTCGTCGTTGTAGGTGAACGGCACGGTGACAAAGGTGATGTCCGAGGGCCGGATATCCACCATGGATTCGGCGATTCCCTGGATGGAACTGAGGTCCGACAGATTCTGGTCGGTCGTCAACGATTTCGTGCCGGCGTCCAGCAGATTGAACAACTTGATCGGGTTGGTGAGCACCCCGGCGCTGGTCACCTTGCGGATCATCGACGAGATGAAGTCCTGCTGGCGTTGGATGCGCTGGATGTCGCTGCCGTCGCCGAGGGTCTCGCGGGCACGGACGAACGCCAGTGCGTCCTCGCCACTGATGGTCTGCTTGCCCGCGGGCAGGTCCAAACGCGCGTGATAGTCGTTGACCGGCTTCTCCAGGCAGATCTCGACGCCATCGACGGCATCCACCATCTTCTTGAAGCCGTTGAAGTCGACTACGACGAAATGGTCGACGTAGATGCCGGTGAGTTCCTCCACGGCCTTGATCGTGCAGCCCGGACCACCGATGTCGAAGGCCTCGTTGAACCGCCCGGTGTAACCGCCCTGTTGCTGACCTTGCCGGTTCTTGCACGTCGGCAGCGTGACCAGCGAGTCCCGCGGGATGCTCATTCCCAGCGCGCGGGTGCGGTCCCCTGAGATGTGGAACAGCAAGGTGGTGTCGCTGCGCTGACCCTCGATACCGGCGTTGTTCGCGTTGCCGTACTTCTTGTTGTTCCCCTTGCCGGTGCGACTGTCCGACCCCATGACCAGGATGTTGATCGGTTCGCTGGGTGCGGCGTCCTTGGCGGGCCGGGTGCCGAGTTGGTCGGTCGTGTCCAAGGTGTTGATGTTGGAGTCGAGGCGGTCATAGAGAACCGCCCCGGCCGCGGCAGCCCCAGTGGCGAGCAGCACGAAGGTCGAGGCGACGCCAGCGAGCACGCGTGGCCAGCGACGGCGACGAGCGGCCATGGCCCTCCGTTCGATATGAGATTCCAGGTTACCGTGAGGTGCCCCCCACGCGGCGCACATGTGAGGCGACGCTCAATAGACGTTGCTGGAGGTCCCCGGGTTCCTCTTCACCTGACAGCTGCTCGAAGGGCCTCCCGGGCCAGGTTTGGGCGGCGTCAGACGGCCGATTTCGCGTCAAATCCCCCGTTGACCGCCGAACGCGTCCGATATGCAGACAGTTGTGCGGCGAATCGGTGGCGCGTGCACGCTTCGAGGGGGTTGGTTCGACAGCCTGGGTCGGTTGTCTGCTCCACTGGACAGTCGAAAGGTGGTGGTCGAGTGCGCACCCGTATAGCTGTTGTCCTGGCTCTGGTCCTCGGTGCGGTGATCGTGCTGCCGGTGGCAGGTTGGCCGGGCTCTGGTCCGCGGCCGGTGCCCACGCGTGTGCAGACGCTAGACCTGGAGAGCATCGCGATGGCCGGCGGGCGTGGGATGTCCGGTGTGGACCAGCCCACCGCCTCGCAGAGTTCGGTCATCGAGACCGATCCTTTCGGGCTGGTCGGCCTTTCCTGGGACCGCCCCCCAGCGGATGGTTCAGTAGTCAAGGTCCGGGTGCGTGAAGAATCCGGATGGACCTCGTGGATGCAGGTGCCCTTCGACGACGACCATGGCCCTGACCCAGCCACGGAGGAAGGGCAACGGGCACGCATGGGCAGCGATCCGCTGCTCACCGGCGAGTCGGACGCGGTTCAGGTCAGGGTGCAGACCCCGGACGGACAGGCCCCACCGAACACCGAGGTCCACCTCGTGGACACCGACAACGTGGACATCCAGCAGCCGCAGCTGTCCGAGGCTGCCGCCGCCCCCGGCATGCCGCCGATCATCACGCGCGCGCAATGGGGTGCCGACGAGAGCAAACGCAACCGGGGTCCGATCTACTCCGACGCGGTCAAAGTGGGCTTCGTGCACCACACCGTCTCCAGCAGCACCTACTCGGAATCCCAAGCCGCGGCTCAGATGCGCAATCTTTACGCCTGGTACACCGAAGGCCTCAAATACTCCGACATGGCCTACAACTTCTTGGTCGACCGGTTCGGTCGGCTGTACGAGGGTCGTGGCGGCGGGATGAGCCGGCCAGTGGTCGGAGGACACACCGCGGGGCTGAACAACGACAGCTTCGCGGTATCGGCCATGGGCAATTTCGATGAATTCAACCCCGCCGACCCTCAGATGTCGGCCATCAAAGAATCGATCGCCGAGCTGATGGCGTGGAAGCTGGGTCTGACGAAGCGCGATCCCGGTGGCAAGGACACGTTGCTGAGCACCGGGTCGCTGAATTCCGGCTACTGGGAGAAGGGCCAGACCGCGACCCTCAACCGAGTCTCGGGTCACAGAGATGCGGGGAACACTGCTTGTCCGGGCAAGTACCTGTATGCGCAGGTGCCATCCATCCGGGCGCGGGCTGCGCAGATCTACCGCAACGGTGGTGAAAACTCACCTCCCCCGGCGGAGATACCTGACCTCATCACCCCCGATCCGGTCACCAACGAGTTCAACTTCCGCGGATCCGGTTCGGGTGACGGCGTGGGTGTCCCGCGTGCGGGTGTACTGGGCCAGGCCCGTGACGGGAAGAAGGCCGCCGGCATCCTTAAGCACTATTTGACGGACGTGGCCGTGAGCAACGCCGGGGATCAACGCGTGATCCGGGTGGCCCTGGCGAACCGCACCTCGCTGTCCATCCGCAGCGGCGCCCTGTCGAAGGGCGGTGGTGCGGTGAAGGTCGGCGCAGGGAAGTCGGGATTGGTCGCGGGCCCGAAGACGAAGATCCGTGCAAGGGTCAGTGGTGAGAACGTCGTGATCTCGCGCAAGGCCGGGAAGAAGTGGGTCACCGCCGTCACCGCGCCCAAGGTCCCCATCCGATGGGCGGGCACCCGGCAGGCAGGCAAGCTCGGTAGCCGGGCGACGCAGGTCCGCGTCGGCAAGGACCTATTTCGCCGCGGAACAGTGACGATTTCCAACGTGGGTGGTCGGCTGCGGGTCGTCGCCAATCTGCGGGTTCACGACGAGTACCTGCCGTATCTGCAGACGGTCCCGACGTCCTGGCCGCTCCAGGCCCAGCGGGCCATGGCGATCATCGCCCGGTCCTCCGCGCTCGCGGCGGTGTGGAATCCGGACTGCGGTTGCCACGTCGGCGACGCTGGATTCCGTGGTCAGTCGGCCACCACGGCCAAGGGGTACACCAACTGGCGCAAGGCGGTGAACAGCACGTCGTCGTCGGATTCCGGGCTCTCTGTGCTCTACGCCGACAAGCCGGTGAGTGTTCCTGTTTTCGAGGCGACCGGTGGAGCGACCCTGAACAGCGTCGATGTGCGGGGTGAGGACCTGCCGTGGGCACGCAGCGCGAGCGACCCGTGGAGCCTGAAGAAGAAGAACACCTCGTTCGCGAGCTGGGCGACTCAGACCCGGCCGCAGAGTCAAGTGGCCCAACTTTTCGGCCTGCCCGACGTCGTTCTTCTGGACCTGCGCACCCGCATGACGGGGGGCGCAGTCTCCATCGCGAAGGCGACGAGTTCGTCGGGCCAGACAGCTTCGATCACTGGCGAACAACTGCGGACCGGTCTGCAGTTGCCGTCGGCCTACATTGCGCGCGCGGCTACTCCGGCGCCGACCACCGCCACCGCACTGTCCGCGACGCTCGCGCGTCGTGGGGGCAGGCCGGTGGTCGTCCAGGCCACCGACACCACGGTGGTGGCCTTGGCGGCCAGCTACGCCGGAGCCACGAACAGGCCGCTGTTCGTGGTGGGCAGCAAGGGTCCGGGGGCGAAGGCTCGAAAAGCGATACGACCAGCATCCTCGCTGACCGCAGTGGGGGGCTTTACCTCGACAGGTCTGAAATCCCTGTCCCGCCTGGCGAAGGTTAAGCGGGTCACGGCCAAGAAGGCGACGTCCTTGTCTCTGAAACTGGCCAAACTGAATAGCCGCGACAGCCGCCGGACTGTGTTCGTCGCCAGCCCGGGCAATACCGCGGCCATGGCGAGCGCAGCCATGGGAGCGGCCCGCGCCTCCGGATCTCTACTCGCGGTGGATCGGGCCGCGAGCACCAAGACCACCAAGTGGATCCGCAAGAACGCGAAGCGAACCATCGTGGTCGCCGGCAAGAAGGAGATCCCGAACGCATCGGCGGCGGTGCTGCGCAGACCCGTCCGGCTGGGTGCCTCGGACCCCATCCTGCGCTCAGTGCGGATCGCCGGCCTGGGGTCGCGTCGGGGAGAGGCAATACTGGTCGACGTCACCCGTCCGATGGCTGCTGCCGCGGCTGCAGCAACTCGCCAAGCGGTCTTGTTCGTGTCGCCCAAGACCAGCAATGCCAAGGCGCTGCGGTTCTTACAGACCAGCCCGGCGATCGCCACGTTACGCACAGTAGGTGCCGACTCGACCGTGGTGGCTGCGGCCCGACGAGCCTGACGGTCGGGGAGCAGCTGCTGCCGGACAGGCCGGCCTCGCTGGACGGTTCACGGTCTGAGCGAAAGGTCGGCACCGGGGCGGTCGGGCCACGGCGGGCAGCGGCAACAGGGAATTCTCGTGGCTCCTGGTCAGCATGTGAACAAGTAGCCGGGCAATGTCGGAGGTCCGGTTTACGGTGTGCATCAGCGGTCGGGGAAATGTCACAGGTCCCGTTTACGGTATGAACAGGTAGCT
>ERZ795053.2526-NODE-2526-length-21968-cov-4.896865_pt1 | contig 21968 bp, 19 predicted proteins | sample MGYA00375137_ERZ795053 | MGnify/ENA primary metagenome ERZ795053 (study PRJEB30182, sample SAMN05720284) | activated sludge metagenome | isolation source: Anaerobic digester | place: Hong Kong | collected 2014-12-17 ...
GACTTGAGGTGTGTGAATAGCCAGCCGCCGCCTGCGGCGACGCCGATGGCCACCAGCACCACCAGCCAGCGCAGCTTGAGCGCCACGCCGAGAACCGCCTTGTAGCCGTGTTCCAGCCCGTCCAGCAGGCCTTCGACGGCCCGCGCGAAGATGTTCTTGCGCTCCTGGTGCTTCAAGAGCTTGGAGCACATCATCGGGGTCAGCGTCAGCGCCACGAAACCGGAAACGATGACGGCGCCCGCCAGCGTGATGGCGAATTCGAGGAACAGCCGGCCGGTCCGCCCCGGCGTGAAGGCGATCGGCGCATAGACCGCGGCGAGCGTCAGTGTCATGGCGACGATGGCGAACCCGATCTCGCGCGATCCCTTGATGGCCGCCTCGAACGGCTTCATGCCCTCCTCGATGTGACGGAATATATTCTCCAGCATCACGATGGCGTCGTCGACCACGAGGCCAATGGCCAGCACCATGGCGAGAAGGGTCAGCGTGTTCACCGTCAGCCCTGTCGCGTACATGATGGCGAAGGTGGCGACCAGCGACACCGGGATAGTGACCAGCGGAATGACGGCGGCGCGGAACGAATGCAGGAACAGCAGGATGATGAGCAGCACCAGGCCGATGGCCTCGAGAATGGTCTCGAACACATTGGCGATGGAACGGTCGATGAACACGGTCGAGTCGAACCCGACTGCGGCGGACACGCCTGCCGGCATTTCGGCATTGAGCCTAGGCAGCAGCGCGTTCACCTGTCTCGCCACGTCCAGCGGATTGGCGACGGCTGTCTTGATGATGCCGATCGACACCGATGTATGGCCGTTGTAGCGGCCGATGCGGGTGACGTCCTCGGTGCCGAGTTCGACGCGGGCGACGTCCCCTAGCCGCACCTGCAGGCCGCCACCCTCCTTCAAGACGACGTTCGAGAACTGCTCGGCGGTCCCGAGCGAGGTGCGCGACAGCACGGTGAATTCCCGGTCGGTGCTCTCGATGCTGCCGGCGGGTATCTCGGCGTTCTGGTCGCGGATTGCGTTCTCGACGTCCTGCACGGTGAGGCCCAGCCCCGCCAGCCGCGTGGGGTCGATCCACACCCGCATGGCATAGCTGCGCCCGCCGAAGATCGTCACATCGGCGACGCCGTCGAGCGTCTTGATGCGATTGGTCACGAAGCGGTCGATGTAGTCCGTCAGCTCGGCCTCATCCATGTCCTTCGCTTGCAGCACGAGGATGATGATGGGCGAGGCATCCGCTTCCACCTTCGAAATGTTGGGCTCGTCGATTTCGTCCGGCAGCCGCCGCCTGACGCGGCTGACCCGGTCGCGCACGTCGCTGGTGGCGGCGTCGATGTTGACGGTCGAGCGGAACCGCACGGTGATGCGGCTCGATTCGGCCCGCGACGTCGACTCGATGGTGTCGATGCCCTCGATGCCCGCCAGCGATCCCTCGAGAACCTGGGTGACCTGGCTTTCAATGATTTCCGCCGAGGCGCCGGTATAGTTGGTGATGACCGATACCTGTGGCTCGTCGATATTGGGGTATTCACGGATGGTGAGCCGGCTGAATGACATGAGCCCCGCCAGCACCAAGACGAGGCTCAGCACCGTGGCGAAGACCGGCCTGCGGATGCACAGTTCGGTGAACCCCATGACCGGACCCTATTCCGGCGTCACGGGCGGCGGCACGATCTCGATATCGGCGCCGTTCGCCAGCCGCGTGTTGCCGGCGACGATCACCTCGGCGCCGGCCTGCACGCCCTCCACGATCTCGATCGACCCGGGCATGCGGCGCCCCAGCGTGACCTTCGCCTCCTGCGCCTTCTTCTCGCTGGCGACATAGACGTAGGCGCCGTCGCCACGCTGCACGATGGCCGATTCCGGCACCACCACGGCATTGCGGCTCTTGCCCTTCACCGAAACGCGAATGAGCAGGCCGGGCCTCAGCGTGCCGCTGGTGTTGTCCAGCCGGGCCCTGACCTGCAAGGCACGGCCATTGACGTCGACCGACGGATCGATGGCGGTGACCGTTGCGGTGAAGGTCTTGCCGGGCAGCGCGTCGGCCGTGAAGTCCACCGTTTGTCCGAGCTTGATCCGCTCCTGCATGAGTTCCGGCACCGAGAAGCTGGCCTGCAGAACGTCGGTCTTGTCGAGCTGCACCAGCGTCGTTCCGGCATTCACATAGGCGCCAACCGAGACGGTGCGGAAGCCGACGGTTCCGGGAAACGGTGCGGTAATGGTGAGCTTGTCGAGTTTCACCTGGGCAGAATCCACCGTGGTCCGCGCCACTTCCAGCTCTGTCAGCGAGGCATCATAGGTGCTCTGCGCAATGTTGCCGGACTTGCGCAGCGTCTGGTTGCGGTTGTAATTCGCCTCTGCCAGCGACAGCCGCGCCTTGGCTTCCGCCAGCGCGGCATTGGCCAGATCCGTATCGAACCGGAACAAGGCCTGGCCGGCCTTCACCGTATCGCCGTCCTTGAACAGGATTTCCGCCACCCGGCCGCTGGTTTCCGGGGCCATCGCCACCGATTCATCCGCCAGCAGCGTGCCGATGGCGTTGACGTCGTCGCTCAGCTCCTCGGAGGTCGCCTTGGCGATCTCGACCGGCGAGGGACCGCGTCCCTGTCCCGCCTTCTGCCCGGCCTTCTGCTGCCCGCCGCCATCCGGCTTTGCCGTTCCTTCCACCGCCTTCGGCTTCAGCCCCGCAAGTTCCACCACATCGATGCCGCTCTGGCGCACGCCATAGGCCCCGGCGGCCACCACGACGAGCACGAGGATCGACAACACCCATTTCGTCATGACATCCGGCTCCTAGGTGGTCTCAATGGGGCGCAACAAGGTCTCATACGCACATAGGGTTATGGCAGATTTCAGGTTCATGGAAGTGGGACGGTGCTGATGGCCAATTCCGTCGCTGCAGGACACCTGCCCATTCTTCTGGCAATGGCCGTTCGGCCACGATATGACCGCCGGGAGCAATCACCGTGAAGAAAGGACCAGCCCCATGAAATCGCGTGCCGCCGTCGCCTTCGAGGCCGGAAAGCCCCTGGAAATCGTCGAAGTCGATCTCGAAGGCCCCAAGGAAGGCGAGGTCCTGGTCGAAATCAAGGCCACGGGTGTCTGCCACACGGATGAGTTCACGATTTCGGGAGCCGACCCCGAAGGCCTGTTTCCGGCCATCATGGGCCATGAGGGCGCCGGCGTCGTGGTCGACGTCGGTCCGGGCGTCAAGTCGCTGAAGAAGGGCGACCATGTCATCCCGCTCTACACGCCCGAATGCCGCGAATGCGAGTACTGTCTCAACCCCAAGACCAATCTCTGCCAGAAGATCCGCGTCACGCAGGGGCGGGGCCTGATGCCGGACGGCACCTCGCGCTTTTCCTACAAGGGCAAGATGGTCCACCACTACATGGGCTGTTCCACCTTCTCGAACTACACCGTGCTGCCGGAGATCGCGCTGGCCAAGGTCCGCTCCGACGCCCCCTTCGACAAGATCTGCTACATCGGCTGCGGCGTGACGACCGGCGTCGGCGCCGTCATCAACACGGCGAAGGTCGAGGAAGGCTCGAACTGCGTGGTCTTCGGCCTCGGCGGCATCGGCCTCAATGTCATCCAGGGTCTGCGCCTCGCTGGCGCCAGCATGATCGTCGGCGTCGACCTGAACCCCGAGCGCGAGGCATGGGGCAAGAAGTTCGGCATGACCCACTTCGTCAATCCCAATGACGTGAAGGGCGATCTCGTCGCCCATCTGGTGGACCTCACCGGCGGTGGCGCGGATTACTCCTTCGAATGCATCGGCAACGTGAAGGTAATGCGCATGGCGCTCGAATGCGCCCACAAGGGCTGGGGCCAGTCCATCATCATCGGTGTCGCCGGTGCGGGTCAGGAAATCGCCACGCGGCCCTTCCAGCTGGTCACCGGCCGTTCGTGGCGCGGCACGGCCTTCGGTGGTGCCCGCGGCCGCACCGACGTGCCGAAGATCGTCGACTGGTACATGAACGGCAAGATCGAGATCGACCCGATGATCACCCACACCATGCCGCTCGAAGACATCAACAAGGCCTTCGACCTCATGCACGAGGGCAAGTCGATCCGCAGCGTGATCCTGTTCTGATGACGCTGGAGACCAAGGCCGCCTTCCGGAGCCACGGCGGCATCCAGGGCGTCTATACGCATCAATCGGATGCCTGCCGCTGCCCCATGACCTTCGCCGTCTTCGTGCCACCGCACGCGGACGGCGCCAGGCTTCCCGTGCTCTGGTATCTCTCCGGCCTCACCTGCACCCATGCCAATGTCATGGAAAAGGGTGAGTACCGGCGGGCCGCCGCCGAGCTCGGCGTCATCATCGTCTGCCCCGATACGTCACCGCGCGGCGAAGGCGTGGCAGACCAGGCCGATAATTGGAAGCTCGGCTGCGGTGCCGGTTTCTATGTCGATGCGACGGAAGTGCCGTGGTCGGAACACTACAGGATGTATTCCTACGTGACGGCAGAACTGCCCGCCGTCATCGCCGCCAACTTTCCGATGGCCGACCTGTCGCGTCAGTCGATCTTCGGTCACTCCATGGGCGGCCACGGCGCTTTGATCAGCACACTGAGGAACCCGGGCCGCTACCGGAGCTGTTCGGCCTTCGCGCCCATCGTCCATCCGATGACGGCGGACTGGTCACGCCCTGCGCTCGAAGCCTATCTCGGCAGCGACGAGACGGCGCTCCGCGCCCATGATGCCGTGGCGCTGATCGAAGATGGCGCTCGGGTGCCCGAATTGCTGGTGGATCAGGGCAGTGCCGATAGCTTCCTCAACGACGGACTGAGACCTTGGCTCCTGGAAGCGGCCTGCAAGACCGCCGGCATTCCGCTCACCCTCCGCATGCAGGAGGGCTACGACCACTCCTACTACTTCATCTCCACCTTCATGGCCGACCACATCGCCTGGCACGCAGCACGGCTGAAGGCCTGATCACCGCATCAACGCCTTGGCCTGGGCTGGCCCCAGATAGGCCGGGCGCTTGCAGGTGGTCTTGAGGGCCACGAACTTGCCGGTCTTGCCGGAGTCCATGATCGCCATCATGATATCGACCACGTGGGTCATGCGGTCGATGCCGCAGCGGATGTCGCCCTTCTTCAGGATCGCCTGCGCCATGTCGGCAAGCCCTGCGCCCCGGTAATTGGCAACAGTCTCCTCGTGGCCCTCGTGATTGGTGACGCCCAAGGGATGGTCCCAGGCTGGCAAGGGCTTCGGCACCGTATCGGTGCCGGCCACGGTCACCTCGCCGCCAAAGAAGTTGGGATCAGGCACGAAGATCGCACCCGCGGTGCCATAGAGTTCCATGTGCGGATGGCGATGGGCATAGACATCCCAGCTCGCCGAGAGTGTCACGATCGCGCCATTGGCGAATTCGAGCAGTGCATGATAGGTCGTCGGCGTCGTGACGCTGACGTTCTCGCCTTTGCGCGGTTCGCTTGAGATGAGGCGCTGCTTGCGCGGCGTGGCTGAGAGCGCTGCCACCCGCTTCACCGGACCGACGAGATTGATCAGGTTCATGATGTAATAGGGGCCCATGTCGAGGATGGGTCCGCCACCGGGCTTGTAGAAGAAGTCCGGATTGGGATGCCAATGCTCCATGCCGTGGCCCATGATATGCGCGGTGCCGGAGGCCACCTTGCCGATCATCCCGTCGTCGATCGCCTTGCGCGCCTGCTGGTGGGCGCCGCCGAGGAAGGTGTCGGGCGCCGACGCCACCGCCAGCTTCTTCCGCTTCGCCAGAGCGGCCAGCGCCTTGGCGTCCTTGAGCGACAGGGTCAGCGGCTTTTCGGAATAAACGTGCTTGCCCGCTTCCAGGATCTGCTTCGACACCTGGAAATGAGCCGCCGGCACCGTCAGGTTGACGACGATCTGGATCGCGTCGTTCCTGAGGAGGTCCTTCACCGTCTGGGCTTCAACACCGAATTCCGCGGCGCGCGCCTTGGCGGCGTCCATGTTCATGTCCGCCACGGCCTTTACCTCGATACCCTTGAACAGCGGAATGAGTTTCAGATAGGCCGAGGAAATGTTTCCGCAGCCAATGATGCCGGCGCCGAGTGTCTTGCCCATGTTGCGCCTCAGATCTTGCTGACGGAGTCGAACGAACGCCTGGCGAAGCGTTCGTCGTTGTTGGGGTTGTCGTGTTCCATGATGTAGTGCAGCGCCCGGCTGTTCTTCAGCGCTGCAAAGCAGGCCGTCCAGTTGACGGTGCCTTGCCCCACGTCGGCCCAGCCGTCCTCGTCCGCACATTGCCCTTTCGGCGCGATGTCCTTCACATGCACCGAAGTGATGCGGTGCGCATAGCGCTTGATCCAGGTGACGGGATTGGCCCCGGCGCGCGCCACCCAGGCGACGTCGCACTCCCAGTCCACCATTGGCGCTGCCGCGAACATCAGGTCGAGGGGCGTCTCGCCAGTGGGCAGTTTCACGAATTCAAAGTCGTGGTTGTGCCAGCCGAAGGTGAAGCCCTCGCTCCTGACCCACTGGCCAATGGCCGCCAGCCGCCTGCCGAAGGTCTTCCATCCCGCCGCACTCTTTGGCCGCATGTCGGCCATCAGATAGGGCGCATAGATGTGTCGCACGCCGAGCGTTTTGGCGATGTCCAGCACCGTCGGCCGCTCGTTCTGCAGCATGTCCACGCTGAAGTGGCCGGTCGGCATGGCAAGGCCGTTCCGGTCCAGGAGGCGCCGCACCGCAGCCGGCTTGTCATAGACGTCGCCGAAACCTTCCACCTCGCGGTACCCGATCTTCGCCAGCATGGCGAGCGTATCCTTCAACGGCGGAAAGTTGCGGGAGGAATAGAGTTGGTAAGACAGACGCTTCGGCACGGTCAGACTCCCGAAGGATGAAGATGCATGGCAGGTGCGGGATGACGGTGCTCCTCATTCGTCATTCCGCCGGTATTCTCGACGGCTTGGATCGGCGCAAGCCGACCCCGACCTCTCGTATTCAGGATCGCGATTGCACAGGTGAGTAGCTCAAGCCCAGCGCACCTGCAACGTTACAGTTTTGCAAATCCGTCAAGTGGCGATCCTCCATATGACCGGCCCATATGCGACACCTTCGCAGCTCTGAATCGTTTCAATGGTACCGGGTGTGATGGCTGCATATGATCCACCGTCCATGCAAGACGCCCGGGCCTCGAACCGTTCCAGGGATCAGCCAACGCTGAGGACCATCGCCGACAAGACGGATCTTGGCGTCTCGACCGTGTCTCGCGCCCTCAAGGACGGACCGGAGATCAGCGCCGGGACGCGCCCGCATCAAGCTGATAGCGAATCGGATCGGCTACCGCCCAAATCGCGCCGGTCTCCGGCTCAAGACCGGCAAGACCAACGTGATCGCTGCCGTGCTCAATCCCGGAGCGGACGGGTCCAGTTTCTTTTCCGATTTCGCCTACGGCATTTCCGATGCCCTGGCCGGTACGTCCTACCACCTCGTGGCAACGCCCTGCTCGCTGTCCGATCCCATGGCCCCGATCCGCTACATCTTCGAAACCGGATCGGCCGATGGGGAGATCCTGTCTCGCATCCAGCCGGACGACCACCGTGTGCGTTACCTGCTGCAACACGGCGGGAGCGTCATTCGCCGCTGCGGCTGGCCTTGGAGATTGCGGCTTCGCCGCCGGGCGTGACTTCGATATCGTCACCAGGCAGGCGGCCGCGTTGCTGTCCATGCTGCGGCCCGGGATCATTGCCATCCCCGAGGGCTTCGGCGCGGCCGGCCATGATCGTGCGAAGAGGGTCATGGCGTGGATCGAAGGCTCTGACCCGTCCGGCCTTCAACGATTGATTGCACCGCACGCAATTTACCGCTGAAGCACAGCATATGTGAGTAAATCTCACATCTCGACAAAGTTCTTCAAGCATGGAGCGAATTTCATCGCCATTTTGGCGGGCATATCCCGTGGCATCTCTCGTAAATAACGGCAAGAATGCCAAACTTGGAAGACTCTCCTTGTCGATTAAACGGCAAGTATGCTAGCCTACAAGTTGTGGCCCGTCGCGAACTGCTGACGCTTGGACAAGATGAAGAGCAGCCCGAAATCGATAAATCCCCCAACCTTGAGCGATGTTGCAAGACTCGCCAGCGTGTCGGTTGCAACAGCATCGAGAGCCTTGAGCAATCCCGATCTCGTGGCCGAGGACACACGCAAGTCGGTGCTGGATGCGGCCGCATCCTGCGGCTACCGGGTCAATCTCCTTGCGCGATCATTGCGCAAACGCCGCACCGACACGCTGCTGGTCCTGATCCCTGAGATCAACAATGAATTTTATCCTGAGATCATCACCAGCATGGAGCACAGGGCCCACGCCGAGGGCTTTGCCATGATTCTCGGCCTGACGGAAAACCAGCTTGAGCGTGAACATTCCTATTTCGAACTGCTGGGCGCACAGCGCGCCGATGGCCTCGCCATTCTCGATGGCGGTATCGACCGTCTGATCGAGCAGGGCGTACAGCCTGTCATGCCGGTGGTTCAGGTGCTGGAATGCACCGGTGGACCATCCATGCCATCCGTGTTGACCGACGATCACAAGGTTTCGGAACAGGCGGTGACCCATCTTTGGGACCTCGGTCACCGCCGCATTGCACATATTTCCGGAAGCAAGAATTCATTGGTAAGCTGGGAGCGGATCACCGGGTTCCGCTCCGCGCTCGAACGCCGCGGCGCCACAAGCTGCAACGACATGATCGTGGATGGAAACTACTGTCACGAAGGAGGTGAGGCGGCGATGCACAAGCTCCTCAGCCTGGACTTGCCGCCGACGGCCGTCTTCTGTGCCAATGATGCATCGGCGCTTGGCGCCTTGCGGGCCTGCAGGGAGTCCGGCCGCCGCGTGCCGGACGATATCTCGATCATCGGCGTCGACGACACGTCGATTGCCACGATGACCGATCCGCCGCTCACCACCATCCGCCAGCCGCGCGCCGACATCGGCAAGGCGGCCATAAACCTGTTGATCGACATGGTACGCGGCAAGCGTGACATCGAAACCCGCATCGTCATTCCGACCCAGCTTGTGGTCCGCGGTTCGACGGCACCGCCGCCCGCCTGACTTGCTGTAGCAACCTGACCTTTGATGGAACCATCAAAAGTCAGATCAGTTGCTCGCTCATCAATAGGTTGGTGCGTAATTGCTTCGCCAAGACGATTCCGTCTTGGCGCATTACGCACTAGCGTTCGTAATGCTCGCTCACCAGCCGGTTGAGCAGCCTGACGCCCCAACCGGACCCCCAGCTCTGGTTGATCGATGAGCGCACGCCGTCCATCGCCGTTCCCGCAACGTCCAGATGGGCCCACGGCACATTGTTGACGAAGCGCTGCAGGAACTGCGCAGCCGTGATCGCGCCGGCATGGCGGCCGCCGGTGTTTTTCACGTCGGCCACGTCATGGTCGATGATCCGGTCATATTCAGGGGCCAGCGGCATGCGCCAGACCTTTTCACCCGTGGCATAGCCGGCATCCGACAGCCATTGGGCCAGTTCGTCGTTGTTCGAGAACATGCCGGCAAACTGCTTGCCCAGCGCCACCATGATGGCACCGGTCAGCGTGGCGAGATCGACCATGATTTGCGGCTTGAAGCGGTCCTGAATGTACCAGAGCACATCGGCGAGCACGAGGCGTCCCTCGGCGTCGGTGTTGAGCACGGCAATGGTCTGGCCCGACATGGAGGTCACCACATCGCCCGGCCGTTGCGCATTGCCATCGGGCATGTTCTCGACCAGGCCGATGGCGCCAACCGCGTTCACTTTCGCCTTGCGGCCCGCCAGTGCCATCATCAGGCCGGCCACGCAGGCCGCTCCGCCCATGTCGCCCTTCATGTCCTCCATGCCGCCCGACGGCTTGATGGAAATGCCGCCGGTATCGAAGGTGACGCCCTTGCCGATGAAGGCCACCGGTTTGTCGCCCTTTTTCCCGCCCTCCCAGCGCATCACCACCATGCGCGCTTCCTGGGCCGAGCCTTGTGCCACGCCAAGCAGCGCTCCCATGCCGAGCTTCTTCATCTGTGCCGGCGTCAGGATCTCGACCTTCAGGCCAAGTTTCGTCAGAGGCTTCATCCGGTTCGCGAAGCTCACGGGAAACAGCACGTTGGGTGGTTCGTTCACAAGGTCGCGGGCGAGGTGAACGCCATCGGCGACCGCCGCCGCCACCTGGAACCGCTGCCGGGCACCACGCAGGTCTGGCGTCATGACGGTCAATGCCTGGAGGACTCCGCCGTCCGGCTTCTTCGATTTATAGTCATGGAAATTGTAGACACGCAGCTTGGCCCCATAGGCGATGCGGGTTGCCACTTCGCCCGCCGGCATGGACTTGGTGGCGAACTCGGCCGCAACCGCCGCCGCATCCACCTTGGCCGCTTGCAGGGTTCCGGCGATGGCCCCGCCCAGCATTTCGACATCGAGCGTCGACAGGCTGTCGATCGCGCCGAGCCCGAACAGGAAGATCCGCTTCAGCGCGCCATCGGGTGCAACAATGTCGAGCGAACTGTCCCGCCGGCCGGTGAAGGCCGCAGCCGCCATGGCGCGCGAAATCTGGCCCTTGGCACGCTTGTCGGCGGCGGCGGCAAGGCCTCCGAGCTTTTCGCCTTCTGGCACGAGCAGCACGAGAACGCCGGATTTCGGCAGGGCGGGAGCAGCAAATGTGAGCTTCATGATCAGCCTTTCTTCGAATTGACTTGTCTCTAGCCTGATTTGCGCCCGCGGGGAAAGATATCCGCATTGACGTTTCGTTCACCATACCAGTGGGTTGGCGCCAGTTTTGCCTGATTCGGAAGTGAAGACGGGGCAGGAATGAAAAGCTTCACGGCGGCGGCGAAGTTCGGTAAGAAAGCGTAAAGAATTGTGATCGACTGCGGGGCCGAGTGAGGGGAACGGACTTCAAGAACCGGAAGGCGGGTCGTCTGTGGAGGCAGGTGTGCGCCGCGGGCGTGCTTGCGGCAGCCGGCCTGTCCCTCACGCTCGTCAGTGCCGATGCGGCGACCCCCCGCATCCCTCGCAAGCCGTCGCCCAAGTTCGTGGCCCCGGACTTGAAAGCGGTGCCGAAGGGGACACGGGTTGACGTTCTGGCGGATCGCCTGACGTACGACGGCAGAACAAAAATTGCTACCGCCACCGGCACGGTCCGCCTCACCTACGGCCCCTATGTCCTGACCGCCTCGAAGGTGGTCTACGACATGAAGCGGAAACTGTTCAGCGCCAACGGCTCAATCGAATTCCGCGAACCGAACGGCAACATCCTGCAGGCCGACTACGCCCAGCTCACCGAAACCTTCAAGGAAGGTTTTGCCAACCACGTGAAGGCGCTGCTCACCAACGACGTGACCATCACCGCCCGTTACGCCCAGCGCTTCGAGAATGGCGTCACCGTCTATGAGGATGCCGCCTATACCGCCTGCAAGGCCTGCTTCGATGAGGGCGGCACCCCCCTGTGGCAGATCGTGGCCAAGCGGACGGAACACGATTCCAACGAGCACACGCTCTACTACCACGACGCTCATCTCGAGATCGGCGGCGTGCCGGTGGCCTGGACCCCCTATTTCTCTTACCCCGACCCGACGGTGAAGCGCCGCACCGGATTTCTGCTGCCCAATTTCAAGGGCGGCGAAGCCTATGGTTTCGGAGTCATCACGCCCTATTTCTACGAGGTCGCGCCCAACAAGGACATCACCTTCTCGCCCATGTGGAACACCCGCCAGGGCGTGCTGGGCGATCTCGAATGGCGCCATCGCCTGGCCTCGGGCATCTACAAGATCCGCGGCTATGGCATCTACGAGACCGACCCCAACAAACAGGCCATGGGTCCGTGGCGCGGTGCCATCGAGTCCAAGGGCGACTTCAAGCTGAACAACACCTGGAGCTGGGGCTGGGACGGGACGGTCGCCAGCGACCGCGAATTCCTGTCGGACTACGACATCTCCAACGACTCCATTCTGACCAGTTCGGTACACACCACGGGCCTTTCGGGCCGCAACTATGCCAATGCGCAGGTGATCCACTATCAGACCCAGGAGCAGGGCGAGAGCCAGGATGTGATGCCCGTGGTACTGCCCTATGTCACCGCGAACTACGTGTTCGACGAACCGGTGCTGGGCGGAGAGCTGGCCTTGGACATGAGTGCCTATTCGCTGCGCCGTCTGGATCCGGATAGCCGGTTTGCCATCGGAACCGAACAGAGCCATGCCGTGTCACGTCTGAGTTGGCGCCGCCAGATGATCAGCGATGCCGGCCTGGTCGTGACCCCCTTCACCGAACTCCGCTCCGACCTCTACGTTGCCGACAACGTGCTGGGCCCGGGAACCACCCAGGCGACCGAGACCGATTTCCTGCCCTCGGCCGGCTTCGACATGCGCTATCCGATGATCGCCGACTACGGCGTTGCGCAAGGCGTGATGACGCCGGTCTTCCAGATCATTGCCGCGCCATCCGAACCGAACCACGCGGCCATCGGCAATGAAGACGCGATCACGCTCAACTTTGATAGCACCAACCTGTTCCTCAGCGATCGCTTCACCGGCTTTGACCGCTATGAAGGTGGTGTCCGGGCCAATGCCGGTCTGACCTACACACTGTTGGGCGAAAACGGCGGTTTCATTCGCGCCAGTCTTGGCGAGTCCTTTCATATCGCGGGCAAGAACAGCTTCGCCGCGGGCTCTGGCCTCGACGGCACGTCTTCCGATCTGGTCGGTGCCCTGACGCTGCAGCTGAACGAGAATATTACGCTTGGTTACCAGGCGCGCCTCGAAGAGGATCTGTCCCGCATCAACGTCCAGGAAGCCAGTGTTGGCCTCACTTTCGACAGGATTTCCGGCTCTTTGAACTATGCGGATATTGCCGCAGCCGCCAACTACGGGAGACAGACTGCGGAAGAGCAGGTCTGGGGTGACGCGACCTACATGTTCTCCGATGCATGGGGCCTGTTTGGCGGCTTCAGGTATGACATCAGGGATAATCGTTTCATGGATGAGACCATCGGCGTGAGCTTCAATTGCGATTGCATGAATGCCCAGCTGGCCTATTCCAGGAGCCTGACCGACACTGGCGCGACCGAACACAAGATCAGCGTGAGTGTCGAGCTTCGGACCATCGGCGAAGTTGGCGGCGGGTTCAGCTTCTGATGCGGCGTTCAAGACTTCTGTTTGCCGCGGCGCTGGCACTGCCGCTTGCCTGTTTGATGCCGATGAGCATGGCTGCCGCCCAAAGCCAGGGCGTGGTCGCCATCGTCAATGACATTCCCATCACCGAGCACGACATCACCCAGCGCATCGCCTTGATGAACATCCTGCGCGACGGCGGACCCAATCTCGACCGCAAGACGGCGCTGCGGTCTCTGATCGATGAACAGGTCAAGATCGTCGATGCGAAGCGCTACGGCATGTCGCCCTCCGACGCGGAAATCCGAACTCAGGTCGAGCGCATGGCCAAGGGCATGGGGACCGATCGCGACGGTCTCACCGCGCGGCTCAAGAAGCAAGGCATCAGCTCAGCCACCTTCGACCGTTACGTCGGGGCCCTGATCGGCTTCAACCGCGTCATCACCGGCAAGCACCGGGGCGGCGTCGACGTCTCGGATGCCGAAGTCGACGCCAAGATGCAGGAGATCAAGTCCAAGGCGGACAGCCAGATTGCCAAGATCATGAACGACCCGCGCATGAAGGGCGTGACCGTCTTTTCGCTGCTGGAGATCAGTCTGCCGCTCGACAGTTCGGACCCCATGCTGATGCAGTCGCGGTTCGTCGAGGCTGAGCAGGTCTTGCGGCAATTCAAGGGCTGCAACAAGGCCAGGGCTGCGGCCTCCGGAGTCTTCAATGTCAAGATCGGCAAGCCCTTCGATGCCGATGCCGCAAAGCTCCCGCCTCAACTGCGCGACGCGCTGGTGAAAGCCGGCACCGGGCGCGCCGTGGGGCCTATGCGCGGCAAGGGCAGCATTCAGCTGCTGGCGCTGTGCGGCACCCGCAAATTGACGCCACCCAAGCCGGACTTCAAGATGCCGACGCGGGAGCAGGTCCGCCGCTCCCTCATCAATGACAAGTTCGACGGGATCGAGGAAGACTATCTGAAGACGGTTCGCGGTAACGTCTATGTCGAGTACCGCACCGACAAATACACCCAATAGCATGGCGCCGCCGTCACCGATCCTTCTCACCTCCGGCGAGCCCGCCGGCGTGGCGCCCGACATCACGGCAGCGGCATGGGAAACTCTTCATCAGGATCCATCCTGCTGCTTTTTCCTGCTCGGCGATGCCGCCTATTGGCAGGCGCGCAATCCTGGCCTTGCGATCGCCGAAATCGGCGCGCCATCCGAGGCGTATGATGTCTTCGCCGAGGCGCTGCCGGTTCTCCACCGTCCCCTGGCGCGGCATCCGAAGGCCGGCACGATCGACGCTGCAACGGCGCCCCAGGTGATTGCCGCCATTGACGAAGCCGTCGACATGGCCTTCGGCGGGTCCGTCTCAGCCATCGTCACCAATCCCATCCAGAAGGAAGCGCTCTACGCTGCAGGTTTTCATTTCCAGGGACATACGGACTATCTCGCCCATCTTTCGGCACGCCACGACCATCCGGTGCAGGAGGTGATGATGCTGGTCGCCGCCGGCCTCCGCACGGTGCCGGTCACCGTCCACATTCCCTTGAAGGACGTGCCTGCCGTGCTGACCCAGGATCTGATCGTCGATCAGGCCCGGGTCACCGCCCGCGATCTCATGCGCTATTTCGGCATTGCCAGTCCGCGGCTGGCCTTTACCGGCCTCAACCCTCACGCCGGCGAAAACGGCAGCATGGGGCACGAGGAAATCGACATCATCATTCCGGCACTCGATCAATTGAGATCCGGGGGCCTCACCGTGATCGGCCCGATGCCCGCCGATACGGCGTTTCATGCGGAGGCCCGCGCCACCTATGACGTCATCCTCTGCATGTACCATGACCAGGCCCTGATCCCGGTGAAGACCCTCGACTTCCATGGCGGCGTCAATGTCAGCCTGGGATTGCCCTTCATCCGTACCTCGCCGGATCATGGCACGGCGTTGAGCCTCGCCGGCAAGGGCCTGGCCAATCCAGCCAGTCTCATCGCCGCCATCCGCCTGGCCTCCGAAATGGCACAGGCCACCCGTGACTGACGGCGGCCTGCCGCCGCTCCGCGACGTCATCGCCCGCTTCGGGCTCGCCGCGAAGAAGAGCCTTGGCCAGAATTTCCTGTTCGACCTCAATCTCACCCGCCGCATCGCCCGTGCCGCGGCCCCGCTCGACAGCACGACGGTCATCGAAGTGGGCCCTGGCCCCGGCGGCCTCACCCGCGCCCTGTTGATGGAAGGTGCAAGCCGCGTCGTCGCCATCGAGCGCGACGCCCGCGCCATCGCGGCACTGGAGGAGATTTCCGCCGCCTATCCCGGCTGCCTCACCATCGTCGAGGGCGATGCGCTCGCGGTCGACTGGCCGGCACTTGCCACAGGCCCTGCGAAGATCGTCGCCAACCTTCCCTACAACATCGCCACCGAACTCTTGACCGGCTGGCTCACCTCCGAGCCCTGGCCGCCGTGGTTCGCCTCGCTCACCCTGATGTTCCAGAAGGAAGTGGCCGGGCGCATCGTCGCCCCGCACGGCGGCAAGGACTATGGCCGCCTCTCCGTCCTCAGCCAGTACCGCTGCACGGCAAAGAAACTCTTTGACGTCAACCGCTCCGCCTTCACGCCACCACCCAAGGTCACCTCCTCCATCGTGCAGCTGGTGCCGCGCCCCGACCCCCGGCCACATTGCGATCTGAAAGACCTGCAGCGCGTCACCGCGGCCGCCTTCGGTCAGCGCCGCAAGATGCTCCGCTCCAGCCTCAGATCGCTTGTGGAACATCCGGAAGACTTGTTGCGGGTGGCCGATATCGCGCCGGAGCTTCGCGCCGAACAGGTGCCGGTCGAAGGCTTTGCCCGCCTCGCCGCCGGGTTCAGAGATCTTTCGTTAGATCACGGACGAACTGGGTCAGGCCCAGCTGCCGCCGGCGCCTGAGGCGTTCGCAGGTCAGGATGGCGTCGATCTGGGCGCTGGCCGCGTCCATGTTGTCGTTCACGATGACGTAGTCATATTCCGGCCAATGGCTGATTTCGTCGGCCGCCTTCGCCATGCGCTTGGCAACGGTCGATGCCGAATCCTGGGCCCGCCGGATCAGCCGCTCACGCAGCTCCTCTGCCGAAGGCGGCAGGATGAAGACGCGCACCAGGTCCTCCTCCATCGCCTGGGCCAGCTGCTGTGTGCCTTGCCAGTCGATGTCGAACAGCACGTCGCGTCCCCTGGACAGTGCGTCTTCCACCGGCTTTCGCGGCGTGCCGTAGAAATTGCCGAACACCTCCGCATATTCGAGCAGATGGCCCGCGTCGCGCTGCTTGGCGAAGGCATCCTTGCTGATGAAGTGATAATCCTTGCCATCCACTTCGCCCGGCCGCGGCGGCCGTGTCGTCACCGACACCGACATGGTGATGTTGGGGTCCTTGGCCAGCAGCATGCGCGACAGCGTCGTCTTGCCGGCGCCGGAAGGCGAAGACATCACCAGCAGAAGGCCGCGGCGTTGGATCTGGGTCATGGTCTCACTCGATGTTCTGAACCTGCTCGCGCATCTGGTCGATCACCGTCTTGAGATCGAGCCCGATGGCGGTCAGCGAGCGGTCGGCCGATTTGGAGCACAGCGTGTTGGATTCACGATTAAATTCCTGGGCCAGGAAATCGAACTTGCGGCCCACGGCGTCGGGCGAGTTGAGCAGCGCCTGAGCCGCCTCCACATGGGCATCCAGCCGGTCAAGCTCTTCCTGGATGTCGCTCCGGGTGGCCAGCAGCACGGCCTCCTGGTGCAGCCGGTCGGCATCGAAGGCAGCGCCCGTGTCCAGAAGCCGCGCCACCTGCTCGGCCAGCCGTTGGCGGATGGCCTCGACGCTGCGCGAGGGATGGGCGCGCGCTGAATCCACCAGCTCCTTGATCCGCCCGATCTGGCCGCTGACCAGCGCCTTGAGCTTCGCCCCCTCATCACGACGCGCCGCGACGAGTGACGCGGCGGCTTCCTCGAAAGATGCGAGAATCGCGGCTTGCCGGGCTTCGACGGCCGCCTCGTCCTCCGCCTCCGGCACCACTTCCAGCACGCCGCGAATGGACAGCAGCGTATCGGCCCGCAAGGGTTCGCCGCCAATCCGGTCGCGCAGCGCCTCGCCCGCATCCACCAGCTGGTTCAGCACCTCCTCGTTGAGCCGCACCGTTTCGGGAGTCGCCGTGCCGCTGATGCTGAGGGAAACTTGCAGATTGCCGCGCCGCAACGCCTTCTGGGCAGCGGTCCGCACGCCGCCTTCAAGCCCCTCATAGCCGGCCGGCAAACGGCAGCGCACGTCGAGCGCCTTGCCGTTTACACTCTTCACGTCCCATTGCCAGGCAAGCCCGTCCTGCGCGCCGGCGCTGCGGGCATATCCCGTCATGCTGCTGATGGTCATCGGCACCCCAGTTCGATTCGACTTGCCTGTCTTAGAGCAGAAGTGGTGGCAGGGAAAAGGGTTAGCGCCTGGGATTGCGCTTCGGAACGGCCACCAGTTGATTGTCGACCCGGATCACGCTGCCAGGCTTGGGATCAGGGCTGGCACCTGTCCGCCGTGGTTTGGCTTGCGGCACCGGCGGCGTAGGGGCCGCGCCCGATGCTTGTGGCGTCGGCGTGGTCTCGGGGGCCGGTTCTGGTGCAGGCGTGGGGCCGGCCTCCGGCTGTGGATCGGGTGGCGTCGGTACGGCATCCGCCGTCTCGGGCTCTGGCGGCGGGCCGGTGTCTTCGAGCACCGGAGGCGGCACCACCGGCGGCGTGACATCGCTTCCCCCGTCGGCATCGGCAGTTGCCGTGGCGGGTGGTGTCACCAGTTCCGGCGGTGGTGGGGCGGGTGGCGGTGGCTCGGAGCCGCCAGCCATGCCATCGGGCACTGCTGGCTCAGCTGGGGCCGGTGACTCTGCCGGCGCGGCCTGATCCTGGGGCGTTTCGACGGGCGTATCAGCGGCCGCGTCGGCTGCAGCGGCCGCGGCGGCATTGCCGGCAATCTGGCGCCACCGCTTCACATTGGCATTATGCTCTTCGAGCGTGGCGGCGAAGGCATGCCCGCCGCTGCCATCCGCCACGAAATAGAGATAGTCCGTCGGTTGCGGATTGAGCACGGCCTCCAGCGCCGCACGCCCCGGATTGGCGATCGGCCCCGGTGGCAGCCCGTTGATGCGGTAGGTGTTGTAGGGCGTCTCGTTCTGGATGTCGGCGCGGGTCAGCCTGCGGTCCAGCTTGCCCTTGCCGCCGACCAGACCATAGATGATCGTGGGGTCGGACTGCAGCCGCATGTTCTTCTTGAGGCGGTTCATGAACACCGAGGCGATCACCGGCCGTTCGACGGCGACACCGGTTTCCTTCTCGACGATCGAAGCAAGCACCACCGCCTCTTCCTTGGTGTCGATCGGAAGCAGCGGCGAGCGGTTGTCCCACAGGCTGTCGAGCAGCTTCTCCTGCGCCGCCTGCATGTCTTCCACCAGTTTCTGCCGGGTCGTGCCGCGCCGGAACACATAGGTGTCCGGCATGATCGACCCTTCCGGTGGAACCAGGGCGGGCGGACCTTCGAGGATCTCGTTGGCGTTGACACGCGCCACCGCCATCTCGCTGGTCCATCCCTCGGGCACGGAAAGCTTGTAGGTGATCGACTTGCCGCTGGCGATGAGGGCCATGACGTCGCGCATGCTGGCCTCGGCCGGGAACTCGTACTCGCCGGCTTTCAGCCGTGTCCGCGTTCCGGTGAAATGGGCCATCGCCGAAAACACCCGCGCGTCGCTGATGATGCCGGCCTCCTGCAGGCCGGCGGCGATCTCCGGCGTGCCCAGGCCCTTGCCGACTGTATAGATCTTGTTCTCGGCCAGCGGTCCCGGCAGCGTATATTCCTGATAGGCATAGAACGCGCCGCCGGCTGCCAATACTCCGCTGACCAGCAGCAGCACGAAGAACCAGACGAAGACCCGTGACACCGCAGACGGACGTTTCCGGACCGGCTTCGGTTCGGGGACCTTGCCCCGCTCTCTCGGTTTCTTCACCAGCCCTCCTTCGACGGATTATGCGTCGTAGCGGCGCATGATCAGCGATGCGTTGGTGCCACCGAAACCAAAAGAATTCGACAGAACTGTGTTGACTTGCTTTTTCTTTGCAACCTTCGGCACCAGGTCCACCTGCGTCTCGACCGAAGGATTGTCGAGATTGAGCGTCGGCGGAACGATATTGTCGCGGATCGCGAGGATCGAGAAGATCGCCTCCACCGCCCCTGCCGCACCGAGCAGGTGCCCGACGGACGACTTCGTCGATGACATGGTCAGGCCATCGCTGCGATTGCCAAGCAGGCGTTCGACGGCGCGCAGTTCGATTTCGTCGCCAAGCGGCGTCGATGTGCCGTGAGCGTTGACATAGTCAATATCGCTGGCCTGCATTCCGGCCCGCTTGAGGGCCGCCTGCATGCAGCGGTAGGCACCGTCGCCGTCAGGCGATGGCGCGGTGACATGGTAGGCATCGCCGGACATGCCGTAGCCCACGATCTCCGCATAGATCTTGGCGCCCCGCGCCTTGGCGTGTTCCAGTTCCTCGAGCACGACGACGCCGGAGCCTTCGCCCATCACGAAGCCGTCGCGGTCCTGGTCATAGGGGCGCGAGCCCTTTTCGGGCGTGTCGTTGAATTTGGTCGACAGCGCCTTGCAGGCAATGAAGCCGGCGATGCCCAGCCGGCACACCGCCGATTCAGCGCCGCCCGCGATCATGATGTCGGCATCGTCGAGCGCGATGAGCCGCGCCGCGTCGCCGATGGCATGCGAACCGGTCGAGCACGCCGTCACCACCGCGTGGTTTGGCCCCTTGAAACCGAACTCGATGGACAGCAGGCCGGAAGCCAGGTTGATGAGCGCGCTCGGAATGAAGAACGGGCTGATGCGCCGCGGCCCCTTCTCGTGCATCAGCATCGTGGTGTCGGCAATGTTGCTCAAGCCGCCGATGCCGGACCCGACCAGAACACCGGCGCGGTAGCGCTCGTCTTCGGTTGTGAGCTCCAGCCCGGAATCCGTCATCGCCTGCTTGGCTGCGGCCATCGCATAGATGATGAAATCGTCGTAGCGGCGCAGGTCCTTGTGGTCCATCCACTGTTCGGGATTGAACGTGGCATCGCTGCCGTCGCCGCGCTTCACCTCGCAGGCGATGCGGCACGGAAGATCGGACGCATCAAAGCGCGTGATCGTACCTGCACCCGACTGTCCCTGCAGCAGCCGGCTCCAGGTCTCTTCGATCCCGGTGGCAAGCGGCGAGACGATTCCCAATCCCGTCACGACAACACGGCGCATGCGACAATGCCCTTTCTACGTGAAAACGCGGCGGCAGGATGTTTCAGCTCCTGCCTCCGCGATCAATTCTGCTGAGATCGCCCCCATTGGGAGCCGATGCCTGGATTAGGCAGCGTTCTTTTCAATGAACTTCACGGCATCGCCAACCGTCTGGATGGTTTCCGCAGCATCATCGGGAATTTCGATGCCGAATTCCTCTTCAAAGGCCATGACCAGCTCGACGGTGTCGAGACTGTCCGCGCCGAGATCATCGATGAAGCTCGCCTCCGGCTTGACCTTGTCGCCTTCCACGCCGAGGTGGTCGACAACGATCTTCTTCACCCGCTCAGCCACATCACTCATTGTTTATCGTCCTTGGTTGTTTTGTCTTCAAGCGGCAGGACAACAGATTCCCCTGTCTATCCCCCTCACGCCGGAGGCTTCCCTACCACAAAAACAGGCGCCGTCAAAAGGGGCATTCATAGGGCTTGTTATCGTTAGGGAAATCAATGGCAAAACCACAACGCAACCGGCGCGCGCAGGGCATCCGGCGGCGGCTTCCGCCTGTCCTGTAGTGCGAGCGATCTGGCCACCCCTGATGATCACTTAGATCATCGCCATGCCGCCATTGACGTGCAGCGTCTGGCCGGTGACGTAGCCTGCCTCTTCGGAGGCGAGGTAGAGCACGGCGGCGGCGATATCGTCGGGCGAGCCGAGCTTGCCTGCGGGCACGCGGCCGAGAATCGCTTCCTTCTGCTTGTCGTTCAGAACGTCCGTCATCGGCGTGGCGATGAAGCCCGGCGCCACGGCATTGACCGTCACGCTGCGCGCCGCCAGTTCCTGCGCCAGCGATTTGGTGAGCCCGATGATACCGGCCTTGGAGGCCACGTAATTGGCCTGTCCCGGATTGCCGGTGACACCGACCACCGAGGTGATGTTGACAATGCGCCCCCAGCGCTTCTTCATCATCGAACGCATGGCGGCACGCGCCAGCCGGAACGACGCGGTGAGATTGACGTCGATCACCGCCTGCCAGTCCTCGTCCTTCATGCGCATGGCAAGCCCGTCCTTGGTGATGCCGGCATTGTTGACGAGAATGTCGAGCGAACCCATCGCCGCTTCTGCGGCAGGCACCAGCTTCTCGACGTCGGCCGCATCCGAGAGATTGCAGGTGAGCACATGCACGCGATCGCCAAGTTCGGTCTTCAACTCCTCCAGCACGCCGGCCCGGGTGCCGGAAATGGCAACGGTCGCACCGGCCTTGTGCAGCGCCTTCGCGATGGCCGCACCGATACCACCCGTGGCGCCGGTGATGAGAGCGGTTTTGCCTGTGAGATCGAACATGTTGCTTATCCCTTGATCTGGGCCGCCGCGGCGGCGATGTCGTCCGGTGTATTGATGGCCGAGGCGGTCGCCTCCGGCGCGTTCTTTTTGGCAAGGCCCGTGAGCACCTTGCCGGCACCGATCTCGTAGAAGCGGTCGACCCCATGGGCCGCCATGTATGCCACGCACTCGCGCCAGCGCACCGTTCCCGTCACCTGTTTGACCAGGCTGTCGCGGATCGCCTGTGGGTCGCTGAGCGGGGCTGCGCCGACATTGGCCACCACCGGCACCACCGGCGGA
>ERZ795053.2527-NODE-2527-length-21957-cov-28.144553_pt1 | contig 21957 bp, 23 predicted proteins | sample MGYA00375137_ERZ795053 | MGnify/ENA primary metagenome ERZ795053 (study PRJEB30182, sample SAMN05720284) | activated sludge metagenome | isolation source: Anaerobic digester | place: Hong Kong | collected 2014-12-17 ...
CCACGTTGGAGACCTTGGGCATCGACGAGGTGGCGTTGCTCAAGGGCCATGGCCACTACGTGGCGGTGATTTGGGCACGGGATGCCGATGGACAAAATCATGTGCTGGCGGTATTGCCCGACCGGTTGCGGGCCACGGTCCAGGCCTTTCTGGCGACGATCCCGGACGCCCTGAAAGCCACGGTGCGGCGGGTCTGCATGGATCTGTGGGAAGGCTACGCCAGCGCGGTGGCGGCGGCGCTGCCCAACGCCCAAATCGTGGTGGATCGGTTCCATGTCGCCGTTCGCTACCGGGAGGCGGTGGACGCGTTGCGCCAAGCCGAATGCCGCCGGCTCAATGCCGAGCGGACCCCCGAGCGAGCGGTTCCCACCGCCGAGTTGCGGCCCTTGCTCCGCCGGGAATGGTGGTCGCTCAATCCCGATCAGCAAGGCCGACTGGTGGAGTTGTTCGAGCTGACGCCCACGTTGGCCAGCGCCTATGTACTGCGCACCCTGCTGACGGCGATCTTCGAGCATAGCCCGGATCGGGCCACCGCCCAGACCCGATTCCAGCGCTGGACCGAGCAGGTCGAGGCGTCCGGCCTGAATTGTTTTGATCAATTCCTCAACACCTTGCACCATTGGCGGGAGGGGATTCTCAACGATTTCGAGGGTCGGCATGCCAGCGGTTTCGTCGAAGGGCTCAACAACAAGCTGAAGCTGCTCAAACGCCGATGCTTTGGTCTGGATGACCCGACCGAACTGTTCCGCCGGTTGTGGCTGGATATTGAGGGTCCGCGACTTTGGGTGTGAAACCCACACCCCTACATCTTGTGGTCTCCACGGGAGATCTCATAGAGCCCGGTCATGCCATTGAGATTCGCCAAAACAAGTACTTAAACAATTTAATCGAACAGGATCATCGCGCGGTTAAACGAATTGTTCGGCCGATGTTAGGATTCCAATCCTTCCGTTCCGCCCGAGTGACCCTGCAAGGTATCGAACTGGTGCACATAACCAAGAAGGGGCAGATGATCATCGTCACCAGGCAGGAGCTATCCCCTGCCGAACAATTCTATTCCTTGGCTGCCTGATTCCGCACAGAGATCGTCAGAATCCTATCGGTCTCAGAATAACGCAGCACAACCTTTTGCGGGGATCGGTCTTAGCTCGGGTGCAGAGGGGACGGCGGCTACAGGCGACACAGGTGGGGCGATGGAACCCGACATGGATCGTGTCGTTACCGAATTCGTCAGCAGTATCGATTGCTACTCGAACCCCGTTAGCGCAGCGTAACCCGACATTTGCGATCATGCCGAGGGTCGGGTTAGGTGCGTGCGCCCAACCCGACCCATTACGCTGTAATCCACAAATCATCTGGGAGAGCTACATCACCCATGTCGACCCTCCACGACGACAGCCGCGACCCATCCTTGAGCGGCACGGGAAATAACCATCGCCTCGTCATCGACACCATTCCCGGCCTGGTTTGGAGTGCCCAAGCGGACGGTTACATCGATTTTCTCAACCAGCGCTGGCGGGAATACACCGGACTCACGCTGGCGGAGGCTAGCGGCTGGGGCTGGCGGGTGGCCATCCATCCTGACGACCTGCCAGGGTTGGTGGACTATTGGCGTTCGGTGCTGGCGAGCGGCCAGCCGGGCGAGGCGGAAGCGCGTCTGCGGCGCTTCGACGGCGCATATCGTTGGTTCCTATTTCGCGCCGTGCCCTTGTACGACGAACGGGGAACCTTGATCAAGTGGTATGGGCAGACCATCGACATCGAAGATCGCAAATGGTCGGAAGCCTTGCTTGCGGGCGAGAAGCGAGTGCTCGAAATGAGCGCGCGGGGTCATCCTCTGCCGTCGATTCTCGATGCGCTGTGCCGACTGGTCGAGGAAATGTCCAGCGGTGCTCTGGCGATGATTTTGCTGTTGGATTCGAGCGGCGACCGCCTTTGGAATGGTGCGGCGCCCAGTCTACCAGCTAGTTTTACCCGCTTGACCGACGGTTTGGTCATCGGCCCCACCGTCGGCTCGTGCGGCACAGCCGTTTACCGTCGCCAGCCCGTGATCGTGTTCGATATCGCCACCGATCCGCTATGGGCCGCTCATCGCGATCTCCCTTTGGCACACGGATTGCACGCGTGTTGGTCTACGCCGATCTATGCCACGGATGGAAAAGTGTTGGGCACCTTCGCGCTCTATTCGCGCCAACCGGGCTACCCTTCGTCACAACAGCATGAAATCATTGAACAGATTACATACTTGGCGGCGATTGTGATCGAGCGGGAGCGTACCGAAACCGCGCTGCGGCAGAGCGAGGAGCGCTTTAGTCACATGGTGGCCGCCATCCCCGAAGTGATCTGGATCAGGGCGCTGGAACCGGAAAAAATCGTGTACGCAAGCCCCAGTTTCGAGCGTATCTGGGGTATACCGATCGGGGCGCTGTATCGGAATCCTCGCTTATGGACGGACGTGATCCATGCGGACGACCGCGAACGGGTCATCCGTACCTTCGCGCAATGGATTGCTGGCGAATCTATCAACTACGATATCGAATATCGCATCGTCGGATCGAACGGCCCGCTGCGCTGGATCCACGAACGCGGTGCGCTGAGTTTCGACGCCAGCGGCAAAGCGCACCTGGCCAGCGGCATTGCGACGGACATCACTGACCACAAGTGCGCCGAGGAACGGTTACACCGCAGTGAAGCCTATTTGGCCCAGGCGCAACAACTGAGTCGCACGGGCAGTTTCGGTTGGAGTGTTTCCAGCGGCGAACTGATCTGGTCGAACGAGACGTTTTGCATCCTTGGATACGATCAAAAAACGGAACCCACGCTGAAGCGCTTGTTCGATCGAGTGCATCCGAAAGACCGGTCCCGCGTGCAGCGGATCTTCGATGACGCGATGCGCGACCGAACCGGTTTTGATCTCCAACATCGTTTGTTGATGCCCGATGGTTCGATCAAACAAGTCCACGTCGTGGCTCGTGCGACTCGGGTCGAATCAGGCGACGTCGAATTTGTCGGAGCGGTGATGGACGTCACGGAACAGGTGCGATCCCAGGAAGCGACGCGCGCCGCCAAGGCTCGTTTTGAAGGTATCCTGGAAATCGCCGAAGACGCCATCATTTCGGTGGACGCCAAGCAACGCATCGTGTTGTTCAATCGAGGCGCAGAACGGATTTTTGGATACGCTCAAGCCGAAATTGTCGGCCAATCGCTCGATCTGCTGCTGCCGGGACGTTTCGTTGGCGCGCACCGCCAGCATCTCGAAGATTTTGCGCGATCCCGGGAGGTCGCGCGGGGGATGGGGCAACGTCGCGAAGTGTTTGGTCTGCGCAAGGACGGACACGAGTTTCCCGCCGAGGCTTCCATCTCCAAACTCGATCTGGGGGGCGAATGGATTTTCACCGTCATTCTGCGCGATATCGCGCAGCGCAAACGAGCGGCAGAGGCCCTGCGCGCGTCGGAACATCTCGCCCGTGGGCAACTGGATGCACTGACCCGGACGCTGGACGCTCTGGCTCAAGAGTCCGATCCGGACCGCTTGCTGGAGCATGTGTCGCGCACGCTCGTCGAACAATCCGGCGCGCATAGTGTCAGCGTCTGGGATCGCAGCGAGGATGGCGGCTGGCTGGATCTCATGGCCGTCGTCGAGGACGGTCGCTTTCAAACGCGAGACGACGCTATTCATCCCGCCGCGCGATTGCCGATCCTCGCGCAGGATCATCCGCTATGGAGTGAAATTTTCCGCGCCGGCCAACATGCGGTGTTGGAGGACGTCGATCAGGTATCCGCCCGGATACGGGTAGGATCGGAACCGGACGCCATCTGGCACACGGTCGCGCGCGATGCGTGCGTGGATTCGGCCACCTTGCTGCCGGAGAGACCTTCGCACGGATTAGAGACCCGGACGATTCTCTTCGTCCCCATGTTGATCGCCGGTCAGGTGGCCGGAATCATGGACATCCGATTTCAACACAAGCGATCGTTTCGGAGAGAAGAAATCGAATTGACGCAGGCGCTCGCGCATCAGGCTACGTTGGCGATTCAGCTGACGCGGCTCTCCCGGCAAAGCCGCCAAGTCGCGGTGACGGCGGAACGCAACCGCATGGCCCGCGATATTCACGACACGCTCGCCCAAGGCTTCACCGGCGTGATCGTGCAACTGGAAGCGGCGGCCGATGCGACCTCCAAGGGGTTGACGAAGGAGGCCGAAGCGCATCTCGGTCGGGCCGGCGACCTCGCCCGCGAGAGTCTGAAGGAAGCCCGGCGCTCGGTGCAAGCGTTGCGATTGCAGGCGCTGGAGGAGAAAAGCTTGTGCGAGGCGCTGAACGGTTTGCTGCAAAAGATGACTGCGGGCACATCGTTACAGACCAAATGCGTTTTACGCGGCGCGCCGAGAAAACTGCCCCCCAATTGGGACGAAAACCTGCTCCGCATCAGCCAGGAAATCTTGACCAACGTGCTTCGACACGCGCACGCACGGTGCTTTACCTTGCAACTCGCATTCGAGCCGGAGGGCATTCGGATGGAACTGCGCGACGACGGTTGCGGCTTTGACCTCATGCGTAAACACGACGGCTTCGGTTTGCTGGGTATCCGCGAGCGCGTCGAAAGCATGGGTGGACGGTTGACCATCCAGAGCGAGCGCGGCGCGGGCACAGTGATCATCATCGCGCTGCCCTTGCCAGACGATGTTCCCATTTCGGTCTTTCCACACCACTAGGGAACCCACTGATGGACAAAATCCAGGTACTGATCGCCGACGATCATGTGACGGTGCGCGAAGGTTTGGCGGCCATCATCGGTCGTCAGCCGGACATGCAAGTCGTCGGTGAAGCGACCAATGGTTGCGAGGCGGTGGATTTATGGGCGCAACGTCGCCCTGACGTGACCTTGCTCGATCTGCGGATGCCGTTGTTGGACGGCGTCGGCGCGATGGATGCCATTCGCCGGCAAGATGCGTCAGCCCGCATCGTCGTGCTGACGACCTTTGACACCGATAACGAAATCGCCCGAGCGATCAAATCCGGCGCCAAAGGCTATCTGCTGAAGGACGCCCAGCGGGAGGAGTTGCTGGAGTGCATCCGAAAAGTGCATGGCGACGAAACCTGCATTGCGCCGGCGCTGGTGGCCAAGCTGGCGGCGGGCATCAGCAGCGAAGCGTTGACTGGCCGGGAATTGGAGGTACTGACGCTGCTAGCGCGTGGCAAAAGCAATAAAGAGATCGGCGCGAATCTCTACATCAGCGAGACCACCGTGAAATCCCATCTGCGCAGCATCTTTGCCAAGTTGAACGTACTCAGCCGTACCGAAGCGATCACCGTCGCCAGCCGGCGCGGATTGGTGCAGCTTTAGTCGCTCAACGCGAAGAAACCCTTCGCTCCGCACGCCGATCTCCTCCAAAAGGGGGAAGCGGAATCCGTCCATCGGCAGTGCAAAAAATTCGCCCGCCCGGTCAATGGCGCGCGACTGCGTCCCAGGTCATGCTTGGCCCGCAAAGGATATCCGCTCGCGTGGGAGCCCTCATGACCGCAACGCTCGCATCCCGCAGCGCCGTGACGGCGCCGACGCAATTCGTGATGATCGATGGCCGCAGGATCGCTTATCGCGCGCTCGACGATGGCCCACCGCTCATTCTTTGCAATCGTCTGCGCGGAGTCCTCGACGTCTGGGATCCGGCCTTTCTCGACGCGCTGGCAGAGAATTTCCGCGTCATTACCTTCGATTACAGCGGTCTCGGCCAATCGACGGGACGGGCGACCTACGAACGTAAAGCGTTGGCCAAGGACGCCGAGGATCTGGCCGATGCGCGGTTCGCCATAGGCGGCTGGTCGCTCGGCGGCATGGCCGCGCAGGTCGTCGTCGCCCTTTATTCCGAGCGTGTCACTCACGCGATCCTGATCGACACTACACCACCGGGCAAGGTCAACCACCCTCCGGAACCGATCCTCATGCAGACCACGCTCAAGCCGGATAACGATCTGGAAGACGAGATCATCCTATTTTTCGAGCCGAAATCGGCAGCAAGCCGGGCGGCGGCCAAGCGCTCACACGAACGTATTGCTCAGCGCACGACCGATCTCAGCCCCCCGATTCCGGAAGAAACGTATCTGCGGATGCTGGCGGAAACCCGGCACGAAGATCTATTCCACGACGACGGCGGCTACCGCGACTTTCTCAAATCCACCTCGATCCCGATTCTAGTAATTTCGGGCGATCACGAAATCATTTTTCCGGTCGAGAATTGGTTCGATCTCAATATCGTTCACCGATGCTCATAGGAGCTCGTCATGCAAATCAATCGTAAAGGCTCTGCCGTTTGGGCGGGTGGAATCAAGGATGGCAAAGGCGCCATTTCGACCGAAAGCGGCGCGTTGGCGACTTATCCCTACGGCTTCGCCAGTCGTTTCGAAGGACAACGCGGCACCAATCCCGAAGAGCTATTGGGCGCTGCTCACGCCAGCTGCTTCACCATGGCGCTTTCACTGATTCTGGGCAAAGCCGGATTCACCGCGACCGAAATGGAAACGCAAGCCAGAGTCACCTTGGAACAAGTCGAGGACGGTTACGCAATCACCGCCGTGCATCTGGCGCTGACAGCGCGCATTCCCGGCATCGATCAGGCGACTTTTACCGAATTGGCAGGCCACGCCAAAGCCGGTTGTCCGGTTTCCAAGGTGCTGAAAGCCGCCATCAGTCTCGACGCAACGCTGCTGACCTAAGACCACCATTGGAGAGGCAAAACGCCATGTCGCACTATCACCAGCTTTATACCCCGCAGGACAGCGCCATCGTCTTCATCGATCATCAGCCGCAGATGACCTTTGGCGTGGCGAGCATCGATCGGGTGACGATGATCAATAACGTCACGCTCCTGGCCAAAGTCGCCAAGGAGTTCGGCGTGCCCGCCGTGTTGACCGCGGTCGAAACCGAGTCGTTCAGCGGCTATATCTGGCCCCAATTGCTCGACGTATTTCCCGGCCAGTCGGTAGTCGAGCGCACCTCCATGAACGCTTGGGACGACGCCGGTTTTCGGGCAGCGGTCGAGGCGACCGGAAAAAAAAACATCTTGATGACCGGGTTATGGACCGAGGTCTGCGTCACCTGGCCCACGATTGAGATGCTGGACGCCGGTTACCACATCTATGTCGTCGAGGACTGTTGCGGCGCAACGTCCCCCGCTGCGCAGGACGCCGCCCTCTCACGCATGGTGCAAGCCGGAGCCGTGCGGTTGACGACCATCGCCGCCTTGCTCGAATGGCAGCGCGACTGGGCAAATCACGAACATTACGATGCCTTGATGGGCCTGCTCAAACAGCACGGCGGCGCCTATGGCAGCGGCGTCGAATACGCCTACACCATGGTTCATCATGCTCCGCAATCGGCGCAAACACCGCAGGTTGTGCCGAAGAAAGCGGCGCGCTGAGCCAACTGGCGAATGAGAACCACGAAAGGTCAACTCAATGATGACTCAGCGAATATCGTCCAGACGCAACTTCTTCGTCGGCACAGCAAGCTTTGTCGCCTTGCTGCTGGCGTGTGCCTCACTCTTGGCGACAGCCGGCGAAATCCCCGCTGGTTTCACCGAGCGCTTTGCCGAGGTCAACGGCGTTCGACTCCATTATTTCATCGGCGGCCAGGGCAGCCCGGTGGTCCTGCTGCATGGCTATGCCGAGACCGGCCACATGTGGCTTCCACTCATGCCGCTGCTTGCCAAGAACCACACGGTCATCGTTCCAGACCTGCGCGGCGCGGGTAATTCCTCCAAGCCCGATTCCGGCTACGACAAGAAGAACATGGCCGTGGACATCCACGACCTCACCTCGTCGTTGGGATTCGATCGCGTGAGCATCGTCGGCCACGACATCGGATTGATGGTGGCCTACGCCTACGCCGCGCAGTTCCCGCAGGCGACCGAGCGCGTGGTGTTGATGGATGCGTTCCTGCCCGGTATCGGCAACTGGAAGGATGTCTGGCTGATGCGCGATTTATGGCACTTCCACTTCTACGGTGAAGTGCCGCTGGCGTTGGTCAACGGTCGCGAGCGCATTTACTTCGAGCATTTCTGGAACGATTTCGCCGCCGATCCCCATCACTCAATACCAGAAGCCGACCGTCGTTTCTATGCGGAAGCCTACGCGCAGCCAGGCGGCATGCGCGCCGGCTTTGAATACTTCCACAACTTCGAGCGCGACGCCAACGACTTTGCTCAGTTGAGCGTAACACCGCTTTCCATGCCGGTACTCGTGCTGACCGGTGAGAAGGCCAGTGGCAACTTCCTCATTGAGCAGGCCAAGCTGGTGGCCTCCGATGTCCAGGGCCAAGTCGTCATGGGTTCGGGGCATTGGCTCATGGAAGAAGCGCCCCAAACGGTGATTCCGGCGATCATCGCTTTCCTCAATGCCGAGCCATGAGCCAGCCGCAGGTCGATAATGCCCATTCACGTCGCCATCACCCGCCGGGTTCGTTCCGGTTGCGAAGCCGAGTTTCAACAGGGCTTGCGCGAGTTCTTCCAAACCTCGTTTTCACACAGCGGGGTATGGGGAGCGCTCATGCTCACGCCACCGCCTGGTTCAGATTCTCGCGAATACGGCATTTTGCGCACTTTCGCCAGCGCCGCCGAGCGCGATGCGTTTTACGCCTCGCCGCAGTTCAAAATCTGGGACGAATACGCCCACCAATTGACCGAGGGTGAACCGGAATATCGGCAGCTGCACGGCCTCGAAGCCTGGTTTCGCACGCCGAACGCCCCGCCGCGCTGGAAGATGGCCATCGCCACCTTTCTGGGAGTGTTTCCGGTCGCCACCGGCTTGAGTCTGACCCTCGGCCCCGCCATCAAAAATTGGCATTTCATTCTCGCCAATGCCGTTTTCAACGCTTGCGTGGTCGTGCTGCTGACCTGGGTCGTCATGCCGCTGGTCACCCGTCTCTTGCATGCCTGGTTGCATCCCAACGACAGGAAACCCCAGCCATGAAGCCGAACTTGACCCCCGATCTTATCCTGCATAACGGCCGCATCGTCACCCTCGACCCGCAGCATCCCGAAGCGACCCGCATGGCCATTCAGGATGGCCGCATCGTGGCCGTGGACGGGACCGAGGACTACCCGCGCGGCCCGCAGACCCAAGTCATCGATCTTAAGGGCCGACGGGTGATTCCAGGCTTGAATGACTCGCACCTGCACGTCATTCGCGGCGGACTGCATTACAATCTGGAATTGCGCTGGGACGGCGTGCCGTCCCTGGCCGATGCGCTGCGGATGCTCAAGGACCAGGCGCAACGCACCCCGCCCGGCCAGTGGGTGCGAGTGGTCGGTGGCTGGAGCGAATTCCAATTCGCCGAACGGCGGATGCCGACCCTGGATGAAATCAACACCGTCGCGCCGGATACGCCGGTGTTCATCCTGAACCTGTATTGCCGCGCCTTGCTGAACCAGGCGGCTCTGCGCGCCTGCGGTTATACCCGCGACACCCCCAATCCGCCCGGCGGCGAAATCCAGCGCGATCACAGCGGCCATCCCACCGGCCTGCTGATCGCCCGGCCCAACGCCACCATCCTGTACGCGACGCTGGCGAAAGGGCCGAAGCTGCCGCCCGAGCAGCAGATGAATTCCACCCGCCATTTCATGCGCGAACTCAATCGACTCGGGCTGACCAGCGCCATCGACGCGGGCGGCGGCTTTCAGAATTATCCGGAAGACTACGCCATCATCGAGGAACTGCATCGACGCGGCGAATTGACCCTGCGCATCGCCTACAACCTGTTTACCCAGCGTCCGCAGCATGAAAAGGAAGATTTCGCTCGCTGGATCGACATGACCGCGCCCGGTCGAGGCGATGACTATCTGCGCTGCAATGGCGCCGGCGAGATGTTGGTGTTCTCAGCGGCGGACTTCGAAGACTTCCTCGAACCGCGCCCCGGTCTGCCCGCCACCCTGGAAACGGAACTGAAAGAAGTGGTCACCCTGCTGGCGACCCAGCGCTGGCCGTTCCGCTTGCACGCCACCTACGACGAAAGCATCACCCGTTTCCTCGGCGTGTTCGAGGCAGTGGATCGAGAAGCGCCATTCGCCGGTTTGCATTGGTTCTTCGATCACTGCGAAACCATCTCCGAACGCAACCTCGAACGGGTTAAGGCCTTGGGCGGCGGCATCGCCATTCAGCACCGCATGGCTTATCAGGGCGAATATTTCATCGACCGCTACGGTCAAGCCGCCGCCGAGCGCACGCCGCCGGTGCGCAAGATGCTGGAGCTGGGCCTGCCGGTCGGCGCGGGCACCGACGCCACGCGGGTCGCCAGCTACAACCCGTGGGTGGCGCTGTATTGGCTGACGGCGGGCAAAACGGTGGGCGGCGCGGCCCTGTATCCCGAGGCCAATCGGCTCGACCGCGAGGAAGCCTTGCGGCTGTTCACCCAGGGCAGCAGCTGGTTTTCAAGCGAGGACGGCCAGAAAGGGACGCTCGCGGTCGGGCAGTGGGCTGACCTGGTCACGCTCACCGATGACTATTTCACCGTGCCGGAACAAGACATCAAGGGCATCGAATCGGTCTTGACGGTGGTCGGCGGCAAGGTGGTCTACGCCAGGGACGAGTTCACCCCCCACCAACCGCCGCCGTTGCCGGTGCTGCCGGAATGGTCGCCTGCCCGCTATTTCGGCGGTTACGGCGCACCGTTAGACATTCGCCAGGCGGCGCGCAACGACATTCCAGTCGCCCATCGGCACAGCGCCGAATGCCATCAGCATGGTTGCCATCACGCCCTGCAGCAACTGTTCACGGCAGCCGAGGCGACCCGTCATCGCTATGCCGGATTCTGGGGAGACGGCTGTGATTGTTTCGCATTCTGACGGCTAAGGTGAGGAATAAGGCGTCATGAGCGTGAGCTCGACGGATAAAGGGCTACTGACGGCGGACAATTGCGCGGTGATTTTCATCGATCACCAGCCGCAGATGTTCTTCGGCGTGGCCAATATCGACCGGCAACATTTGCTCAACAACGTCTTGGTCCTCGCCAAGGCGGCCAGGATCTTTCGGGTGCCGGTGATCTTGACCGCCGTCGAATCCCGGGGATTCGGTGGAGGCATCACGTCACGACTCCTCGACTTGTTTCCCGATCAAGTGCCGATCGAGCGCTCCGGCATGAATGCGTGGGACGATCCGGAATTCGTTGTCGCAGTGAAGAAAACCGGTCGAAAAAACGTCCTTATCGCCGCGCTTTGGAGCGAAGTGTGTTTGGCGTTTCCGGCCTTACAGATGTTGGAAGAAGGCTACGGCGTTTACGCCGTCGAGGATGCATCTGGCGGCACCAGTGCTGTAGCCCATGCGGCCGCCATTCGCCGCATCGAACAAGCCGGCGCGGTTTCGGTGACGGCGCTGCAAGTATTGCTCGAATTTCAACGCGACTGGGCGCGGAAGGAACATTATGACGCGGTCATGGCCGTGGTGCGGGAGCACTGCGGCGCTTACGGCCAAGGTGTCGAATACGCCGCCACGATGGTGCATAAGGCTCCACCGTGCCGCAAGCAACCACTCCCCGACGACCGCCTTACAACCGATAGGCCGACTACCGGTCCATGACTTGTTCCGATTCCTTCTTTTTCGGGCCGACAGCAACCTTTCTCGGACCGACAACAACCGCAATTTCCGAGCATCAAACCACAGAGGAAAGCGATTCATGAGCACGATCACTACTCGAGACGGCACGCAGATTTATTTCAAGGATTGGGGTTCGGGTCAACCTGTCGTTTTTAGCCATGGCTGGCCGCTGAGCGCGGACGCTTGGGAAGCGCAGATGTTTTTCCTGGCCTCCAATGGCTATCGCTGCATCGCGCACGACCGGCGCGGTCATGGCCGATCCAGCCAGCCCTGGGACGGCAACGACATGGACACTTACGCCGACGATCTGGCGACGCTGATGGAAACGCTGAATCTGAAGAATGCCGTCATGATCGGCCATTCCACCGGCGGCGGCGAAGTCGCCCGCTACATCGGCCGCCACGGCACGCAACGGGTGGCCAAGGCCGTGCTGATGGGTGCGGTACCGCCGATCATGCTCAAAACCGCAGCCAATCCCGGAGGTTTGCCGATGGAGGTTTTCGACGGCTTCCGCGCGGCGTATCTGGCCGACCGTTCGCAATTTTTCCTCGATGTCGCCAGCGGTCCCTTCTTTGGCTTCAACCGGCCTGGCGCCAAAGTCTCTCAAGGATTGATCCAGTGGTGGTGGCTGCAGGGGATGATGTCCGGGCATAAGAACGCTTACGATTGCATCAAGGCGTTTTCCGAGACCGATTTCACCGAGGACTTGAAGAAATTCGACGTGCCAACGCTGATTCTGCACGGCGACGACGATCAAATCGTTCCGATTGGCGCTTCGGCCATGCTGTCGGCCAAGCTGATCCCAAATGCGACGCTGAAGATTTATCCGGGCGGTTCCCATAGTCTGGGCGATACCAGCAAGGACATGCTCAATGCAGATCTCTCGGCCTTTATCAAAGGCTGACAGACAACATGGTAACACGGCGGCGATCATGATCATCTCTTTCACCACAGACGTCCGCGTAAGCACAAGCCCGGCGAAGCTTTCAGGTAAAGTCGCTCTCCTCGCCTCACTGGCAGTTCGCGCGGCATTGGTGCGGCCATCGCCAAACGCCTCGCTACGGAGAGGGCCCGCGATGGTTCTAATGACATGGACGCGCCTACCGACTTCGGCATCACGGTGCCAAACTGGGAAGGCGTCATTAACTCTGAATGAAGAGGGGCATCCATGAATGAGATTACAGTGATCAGCCTTGATTTGGTTCCGTTGCGTTAGCTGAGAAGGTCCGATTTCGATAAGCTACGCGCCCACTCCGTCCTCCCGCTGAGAACCCGCATGCTTGACTTCAAAGGCCATCGTTTCGAACCAGACATTATCCTGACGAGTGTCCGTGGGTACCTGGCGTACCCACTGAGCGACCGGAACCTGGAAGAGATGTTGTGGCGGAGCGAGGGGTTGAAGTCGATCATTCCAGCGTTGATCGCTGGGTCCAGAAGTTCACCCCGCAATTGGAGGCAGCCTTCCGCAAAGGGAACAAGCACCCGATCAGCAAGAGCTGGCGGATGGACGAGACCTACATGGAGATCAAGGGTCAGTGGAAATATCTTTATCGCGCCGTCGATAAGGCGGGCAGACCATTGACTTCTTGCTCACCGCCCCCACGCGCGCCGACGCTGGCCGCGCCTTCGATCGGTTCCTGGCCGTCTATCGCCCCAAATATCCCAAGGCGGCAGACTGCTTGCCCAAAGATCGGGCCGCGTTGTTGGCGTTTTATGATTTTCCCGCCGAGCACTGGCCGCACCTGCGGACCACCAACCCAACCCCATCGAGTCCACCTTCGCCACCGTTCGACTACGAACTGACAAGACCCGGGGCTGCGTCTCCCGTGATAGCCTCTTGGCCTTGGTGTTCATGTTGGTGAAAAGCGCCGAGCGGCATTGGCGGAAATTGAACGAAATTCCCCATTTGGCTGACGTGATCGCAGGCATTTCGTTCAAGGATGGAGCACGGGAAGATGTCGAGAAAATCGCTGCCTGATCTTACCCCATACACAACATTTGCGTATATCTCCATGGTACCCCGGAGATCTTCAATACCGATCAGGGCAGTCAGTTCACCAGCGAGGCCTTCACCCGCGTGCTGAAGGGCCAGCAAATCCGCATCAGCCTGGATGGCAAGGGCCGTGCCCTGGATAACATCCTCGTCGAACGCCTGTGACGCTCGGTGAAGTACGAGGAGGTGTATCCCCAGCAGTATCAAAGTCTGCGCGAGGTGCACGCCGGATTGTCGGCTTACTTTCGGTTCTACAACACCGAACGTCCGCACCAGTCGCTCGCCAATCGGACGCCGGCCGACGTCTACACTGACATCCGACCGCCCCCGAGCGCAGCGTGATGAGCCGTTTCTAACCCAGCATGGCTTCTATCTTAAATGGCCTCGCCCCTGGTCTTGACTGAAGGGTCCACTTTACCTTGATACCGTAGGCCCGTAAGGGTCCATCTCTCCCGCCGTCACCAACACCAACCGTTTCGGGCTAACCCGGGTTCAGCCCTCACAGGGTGGGAGGCGTCCATTCCATTTGCCCTGGTATGGAGGGCAAGGCTGACTACGCTGTGCCAAGCGTGGGCGGGAATTTCCACCGCATAGTCGCCGTCGCCGGCGTGCGGATCGGCGCGGGCCAGCACGCGGCCCGCATCGTCGAAGTGAAGCACCGAAAAAGCGCCTCGGACCACAACCATCAGTTCCCAGCCATGATCTCGCGCGTGTCGGTGTGGACGGGCATAGGTGCCCGGTTCCAGCGCGTTGAACAGACGTTGCACGGGATCCGCCAGCACCGGATGCACGTTCAGGTTCTTGCGGCGCCGAGGCAAGCGGATGGCTTCCACACTGAGGGCATCCAAGTTAGCGGTGGTGTAGATTTTCAAGTTGTTAGGCATGGTTTGATTTTGATTTCTTGAGTGGCCATCGGTAAACGGATTCCTTGGGAAAACGCGGGTACACTTGCTGAGCGAGCCATTGGGCGACCACTTCGTGAAACTTGCCTTCGTTCATGAGCGGCGCGAACCTCTCTTCGTTCATGTCCATCCCCTCGATAAACAGCGACTCCAGGACCTGACCCCTATCCTTATGCCCGTCCTTCGTGAGGATGATTAATGGCCAGGAAATGGTGTACCACCGGACGTTGCTCACCTTGATGAAAACGCAGCACGTCTTCCTGGACATCGGCATCGGCCTTGGACACGCGCTGGTGCTGGCGCAGGTGTTCGGCCCAGGACTCGACCTGGAACCATTCGAGCATCCGGTCGGGGTCGGACGCATCCTCGGTGATGCCCCAGGCATAGGCGCCATCGCGCCGCCGCTCGGCCGACAGCCGGGCCAATGCCTTCAGGAAGTTGGCGCGGTTCTCCGACGTGATCCGGTATTCGATCTGGATCAGCACCGGGCCACGATCGTTCTCGACCAGCGTGGCCGTCAGCGGTTCGGGCCAGTGGTTCGAGGGCACGAGGTCGGCTTCGCCCGTGGGCAGCTTGATCCGATGCGCCACCAGGCCGACCAGCACCAGTCCGGCCGCGCCGGCCAGCAGCGTGACCGGCACCGAGGTCCGTTGCGCGACCACGCCCCAGCTCAAGCTGCCGACAGTCATCGCGCCGTTGAACACGGTCAGATACACCGCAAGCGAACGGCCGCGCACCCAGTTCGGCAGGATTGCTTGGGCCACGCCGTTGAGCGTGGTGAGCGCGGTGATCCAAGCCACGCCCAGCACCAGCAGCGCGACCACTGCCGCCCACGGTGGCGGAGCGAAGGATAGGAAGGCCATCACCGCCGCCGTCACCAGCGCGGCGTGCAGCAGCAGGCCATCGGCATCCAGGCGAGCGCGCAGGCGCGGCATGATGACAGCGCCGCAGATCGCCCCCAGGCCGACGGCTCCAAGCAGAATGCCGTAGAAGCCCGCGCCGCCCCCCAGCAACTGACGCGCCACCAGCGGTAGCAGCGCCCAAGCCGAGCTGGCCAGCGCGAAGAACAGGAAGGCGCGCAGCAGCACCACATGCAGTTCGTGGCTGGCGCGCGTGTAGCGCAGTCCGGCGCGGAACGCCCCGACGAAACGCTCTGACAGCGCATCTCGCGCCGCCTTCGGACGCGGCCACCAGAGCAGCGCCGCGACGACGAACACATAGCTGATGACGTCCACGCCATAGTTGAACGCCGCGCCCAGGCTGGCCAGGATCAGGCCGCCCAGTGCCGGGCCGACGGCGCGCGCGATGTTGATGCCCAGCGAATTGAGCGCCACCGCACTCTTGAGATCCTTCTTCTCGACCAGCTCGGGCACGATGGCCTGCCAGGTCGGCCCCATCAGCGCCGCGCCGACACCGCCCAAGAAGGTCAATGCAACCAGCGAGACGACGGATTGTAGGCCCGTGGCCGACAGCAACATCAGGCAGATGCTGGTTCCGGCCAACAGGAACTGGATGCTGATCAGAAAGTTGCGCCGGTCGAGAATATCGGCCAGCGCGCCGGCTGGAATCGCCAGCAGGAACACCGGAAGCGTGGCGGCGGCCTGCACCATGGCCACGGCCGCCGGCGACGTGGACAGATCCGTCATCAGCCATGCGCTGGCAACGTCGCGGATGAAGCTGCCGGTGTTGCCGATCACGGTGGCAACCCAGAGCACCACAAACAACACCTGCCGCAAGGGGGTGAAGCCGCTCGTCGGGGATGGCTCGGAAGGTTTGGGCGAGGTCATTGTCATGTCTGTTTCTCCTGCATGTCGAGCCAGGCCACCAACAGGAATCCGCCGACCAGCCCCAGGTGCTCAAAGAACGAATTGGCAGCCATGAAGCGTTCCCGCACGACCGGCAGTTCCCAGAAACGCAAGGCGATGCCGGTGGCCAGCAGGGTGAACCCCGCCAGCCCCAGCGCACCCAGCCAACGCAGCCGTCCCATAAGAATCATCGTGGAGGCCCCCAGTTCGAGCACGATCACTGCCACCGCGAACAGCGGTGCTGGCGACAGGCCGAAATGGGTCATCTCGCCGATGGCACCCGGAAAGTCGGCGAGCTTGACCAGCCCGCCCTGCAGGTACGCCGCACACAAGCCCAGATAGGCGATAAAGCGTATCGCGCGGCTTCCGAGCACCGGCCGCACGGCGGCGGCCAGCTTGATTGCAAACGAGTCGTGCGTTGGCATGGGTGGAGGCTCCTTTACACGGCCCAGCAAGAGCAGCCGAGGGCACCAAAGAACCCTTTCAGATCCGAGGTCGGCGCGTTGGACACCCAGGCTCGCGCATGGTCATGGCCGTGCAGCCCGCAGGCACTGGCGCAGCCGCAGGACGCGACTGCCTGGGTACGCAGCGATGCCAGCGAGTTCTTGCCCGCACCGTCCGGCTCGCCCCAGGCACCGTAGCCCTTGAAGATGCGTGTCGGTGACCAATCGGGCATGGCCGGCGGCAGCGGGTTGTCGTCAATCCCCAGCACCGTAGACGACCTTGCCACCGACCACGGTCAGGTCCGAAGTCAGGAATACGATTTCGTCTTCCGGCACGCTGAAGTAGTCCTTGCTCGGCACGATCAGGTCGGCGAGCTGACCGGCTTGGATGCGGCCGCGCTGACCTTCCTCGTTCGAGAACCAGGCCACGTTTTCCGTCCACATCCGCAGGGCTGTCTCACGGTCGAGCAGGTTGCGCTGGGGGTACAGGGATAGACCGCCCACCGTCTTGCCGGTCACCATCCAGGACAGCGATACCCAGGGATTGTAGGATGCCACCCGCGTGGCATCGGTGCCGGCCGAGACCTTCACGCCTTTTTCCAGGATGTGCTTGACCGGCGGCGTGGCCTCGGCAGCACGGGCACCATAACGCTCGACAAAGTATTCGCCCTGATAGGCCATGCGGTGCTGTACGGCAATACCGCCACCCAACACCGCAATGCGGTCGATGGATTTCTCGGAAATGGTCTCGGCGTGGTCGAAGAACCAGTTGATGCCCTGCAAGGGGATGTCCTGATTGACCTTCTCGAACACGTCGAGCGAGCGCGAAATGGTTTCGTCATAAGTAGCGTGCAAACGCCACGGCCACTTGTTCTCCGCCAGGATGCGTACCACTTTCTCCAGTTCGCCTTCCATCTCCGGCGGCATCTCCGGGCGCTCGACCCGGAAGTCTTCGAAGTCCGCGGCCGAATACACCAGCATTTCACCGGCACCGTTGTGGCGGAAGTAATCGTCGCCCTGCTTGTAGGTCACCGATTTGGTCCAGTTGAGGAAATCTTCCTTTTCCTCCTTGGGCTTCTGGGTAAACAGGTTGTAGGCCAGGCGCACGGTGATTTGGCCGGCATCGGCCAGTTTCTGGATAACTTCGTAGTCCTCCGGGTAGTTCTGGTAGCCGCCACCAGCGTCGATCACGCCGGTCACGCCCAAGCGGTTCAGTTCGCGCATAAAGTGGCGGGTGGAGTTGAGCTGGTACTCCAGTGGCAACTTTGGCCCCTTCGCCAGGGTGGCATAAAGAATAGTAGCGTTGGGCTTGGCCAGCAGCAGGCCGGTGGGGTTGCCATCGCTATCGCGGACGATCTCGCCGCCCGGAGGCGCGGGGGTCTCTTTCGTGTAGCCGACGGCACGCAAGGCGGCGCCGTTGAGGAGCGCGCGGTCGTACAGATGCAGCAGGAACACCGGCGTGTCCGGCGCGATCGCGTTGATTTCGGCGAGCGTCGGCAGGCGCTTTTCGACGAACTGGTGCTCGGTAAAGCCACCGACCACCCGAACCCATTGCGGCGCGGGTGTGACGGCGACCTGGCGCTTGAGCATGTCCAGCGCATCGGCCAGCGAGCGCACGCCATCCCAGTGCAGCTCCATGTTGTAGTTGAGGCCGCCGCGCACCACGTGGGTGTGGTTGTCGAACAAACCGGGAAGCACGCTTCTGCGCTTGAGGTTGACGATCTGGGTGTCGGAGCCAGCCAGAGCCAGTATCTCCGGGTCCATGCCAACTGCCAGGAATCGGCCGTCCTTGATCGCCACGGCGCTGGCGACCGGGTTGCTGCGATCGAGCGTGGTGATTTGAGCGTTATGGAAGATGATGTGGGGTACGGAATCGGCCATGGTAAGCCCTCCTTATTCTGAAACTTCGGCGGTGGCGCTGCGTCCCAGGACGCCATGCTGCGCCAGCGTGGATGCCCGCGTCGTGGCGGCAAGAACTTTTCGACGGGATGTTATGCGCTTGACCCATCCGGTCACACTCGCTCTTCTTCGGGCTTCTCTTCCACCGTATGACGGTCGGGCAACTGACCCAGCACGTGGCGGGTGGCTTGGGTCTTGTCGCAGGCCGTACTGAACGCGGTGCCGTTCAATAACTGCTTGCCGACCGGAATGACCTGCTCGCCGACCAGGATGCCGAGCAGACCGATCAGCGCGACCAAGGGCGGTGCGGGAGAACGGACACTCAATAGGCTGTAGATGATGCCTACGAGCAAACCGGCACCCAGGGACAAAACATAGAGCTTTATGGTTCACCTCAAATCTTGAAGAGGGCACCGTGCGGCGTGCCGGTTAGCGCAAAGCGTGGCACAGCAGGGGCGCCGAGCGCCGGGTGGCGCCGCGATCGCGGTATCCACCCGGTATTGGCATGCCCGTCTTACTTGGCCGGGTTCGGGCCGATGCGCTCGCCGTGTCGCACGCGCTCAGGGGCCTTGTGGACCATGGTGTAGGCGTAGTCCACGCCCATGCCGTAAGCACCGGAGTGCTCCTTGACCAGCGCCATTACGTCGTCGTAGGTCTACTTGCGAGCCCAGTCGCGCTGCCATTCCAGCACCACTTGCTGCCAGGTCACCGGCACGATGCCGGCCTGGACCATGCGGTCCATCGCGTATTTCTGCGCATCCGACGAGGTAGCGCCGGAGGCATCGGCGACCATGTAGATCTCGTAGTCGGTGTCGTGCAGACACGACAGCGCGAAGGTGGTGTTGCAGACCTCGGTCCACAGACCCGAGACAACGATCTTCTTGCGGCCTTGGGCAGCGCCAACGGCCAGCGCGTCACGCACGTTCTGGTCGTCCCAGGAGTTCATCGAGGTGCGTTCCAGAATCTTGTTCTCAGGGAACACCGCCAGCAGTTCCGGATAGGTGTGACCGGAAAACCTTCGGTCTCGACCGTTGTGATGGTGGTCGGGATTTTGAATGTCTTGGCGCCCTTGGCCAGCGCGACGACATTGTTCTTCAAGACCTAGCGGTCGATCGACTGCACGCCGAAGGCCATCTGCGGCTGCTGATCGATGAAGATGACCTGGCTGTTCTGCGGGGTCAGCAGTTCAAGGTATTTGTTGGACATGACGTTCTTCCTTTTGAGGGCTTGAGCAAATGAAACGCGGCAAATTGCAACGCTGTTCGACACAGCACATGACCCGGCCCAAGACTGGAAACACCGCCTGGACCAGATGGTGGGGGATGCTGCGAGAATCCCCTATCCACACGGCACTTCAATCAGGTGGCAGGAGCGGCGTCCACCAGTACCAGTTCAGCATCCTCGATGGCGGTGACGCGAATGACATCCTCGCCCTCTATCGCCGCACCGTCACGTGCTTCCAGCGGCGTGCCATTGACCTCAACCTTGCCGGTGGCAGGCACCAGATAACCGTGACGTCCTACACCGGCGAAGCGGTATTCTGCGGTTTCACCGGCTTTGAGCGTGGCGCCCAGCACCCGCGCATCGGTACGAATTGGCAGCGCATCCTCGTCACTCTCGAAGCCACTGGCCAGCGTGACAAACTGTCCCGACCGCTCTCCTTTCGGAAAGGGCTTGGTGCCCCAGGACGGCGGCTGACCACGTCGGTTCGGGAAAATCCAGATCTGGAAAATGCGTGTGATACCCGGCTCCAAGTTGTATTCGGAATGACGGATGCCGGTACCGGCACTCATCACCTGCACGTCTCCTGCCACGGTGCGGCCTTTGTTACCTAAATTGTCCTGATGGCTAATGGCGCCTTCCCGGACATAGGTGATGATTTCCATGTCCGAGTGCGGATGCGGGGGAAACCCGGTGCCCGGCTGGATGGTGTCGTCATTCCAAACGCGCAGCGCGCCCCAATGCACGCGCTTCGGGTCGTGGTATTCCGCGAAGGAAAAGTGGTGCTTGGCATCGAGCCAACCGTGGTTGGCGCCACCGAGACTATCGAAGGTGCGACGTTCAATCATGGCGTCTTCCTCTGGGTATCTGATTACGATGGCGTCAGTCTAGGTCTTACATTCTCCGTTGAGAATACGATAAATCGCATTTCATTCTTTCCATTTTTGCTATGTTATTGAGTGAATTCATGTCACATAATTAGTAAAATTTTCATTAATACAAATGATTTATTTCCAATGGCGATGAAAAAATTACCTGATCTGGAAGCCTGGGCGATCTTCGCCAAAGTGGCTGAAACCGGCTCTTTTGCTCGGGCGGCGGACGAACTCTCACTATCACAGGCGACGGTATCCAAAGCTATCACGCGCCTGGAAGCGCGCATGAAAACCATGTTGTTCCATCGCACGTCCCGCCGTGTGTCGTTGACGGAAAGTGGTCATGCCTCCCTGGATCGAGCCACCCGCATCCTGGAAGAAGGTGAAGCAGTCGAAACCGAAATCACCGAGCAATCCAACAGCTTGCGAGGATTGATCAGAGTTTCAGCGCCCATGTCATTTGGCGTAGCACGTCTGGCCCCAATACTGCCTGACTTCATGAAAGCTCACCCCGAGGTTGCATTGGACGTTCAGTTCAACGACAAGCAGGTGGACTTGGTGGCGGAGCGGTTTGACCTGGCACTTCGGATTGCCAACCTCGACGATTCCAGTCTGTTGGCCCGCCGCCTATGCAGGGTGCGCATCCTACTAGTCGGCTCACCTGCCTACTTTGAGCAACATGGGCGTCCGCGGCATCCGAGGGATCTTGCCAATCACAAGGCGTTGCAGTATGCCTACTCGCGCAGTGGGACGGCCTGGCGCTTCCGTCATAAGTGGCACGGCGAGTTCACCCAAGCCATGTCCACCAACTTGATTGCCAACAATGCAGAGGCGTTGACGCCGGCTCTTTTGGCCGGGCTCGGCGTAGCATTGCAGCCCGAGTTCTTGGCCTGGCAAGATTTGCAATCGGGTGCGTTAGAGACTGTAATGGACGAGTGGGAGGTAGAACCGATCGCACTACACATCGTGACACCACCCGGTCGGAGCCGACCGGTGCGCGTTCAGGCCTTCATTGACTACTTGGTCGAGCGGTTTACTCAAGCACCGTGGGCACAATACGACGCTGGATAAACTGTCGTGGTGCATTGACTCCCTTTCAATGCAACCATCCGCGATATGCAAGGCTGGTTCACTGTAAACGCAATGTTCCATTTGAGCGCCACCCCTGTTCACGCGGCTCTATAGGTTTCCTATACAGATTGTGGAATATTTAAATACCAATTAATCTTATTGA
>ERZ795053.2528-NODE-2528-length-21952-cov-33.853679_pt1 | contig 21952 bp, 21 predicted proteins | sample MGYA00375137_ERZ795053 | MGnify/ENA primary metagenome ERZ795053 (study PRJEB30182, sample SAMN05720284) | activated sludge metagenome | isolation source: Anaerobic digester | place: Hong Kong | collected 2014-12-17 ...
TTGGTGGCGTATACCCATCAACCTCGCAAACCCTCGCTGAATTTGTCTAAAAATGGGCTTAACGTATTGACTTCCATTTAATAATAGACGGAATTCACGTTAAAACGGTCGGTCTCAAAGCGGTCGGCCTCACCAGTGCCGATCTGGCGGGAAAGACGCGGGACGAATTACGCGCCCTGTCCGTGGTGGCGGAAAAGTTGCGGGAAGCCGAAATGCAGTTGACCGCCTATCGGGAAACACTAAAACGCACCGACGGCGAGGGTCTCAAGTTGCGTACCCACGCGGTGGTGAGTATCGGGCTGGAACGGCTGGTGTGGTGAGGACGGATGCGGCCATGGATAAGGAGGGCACGAAGACTCCGTGCTCGTCTTCTCGGAGGGAGTGATAAGATGGCAGCTCGTTTGACAGCCCCTTGGAGATCGGAGCTTGATGGAATTTTTGAGTGAATACGGCATGTTTCTGGCTAAGGCCGTCACCATCGTCGCGGCGTTGCTGGTCATGGTGGGCGGCATCGTGGCGTTGGTGGCGCGCGGCGGCCAACGGGGAGAGAGCCATGGACGACTGGACATCCGCCATCTCAACGAGAATTACGATGGCATGGCGTTGGCGCTCAAGTCGGCCATTTTGTCGAAAAAGCAGTTCAAGCAGGCCCAAAAGGAACGCAAGGTGCACGACAAACAGCGCGAGAAAGCCGAGCGCCGGCGAGTGTTCGTGCTGAACTTCCACGGCGATATTCGCGGTACGGCGGTGGCGTCCCTGCGCGAGGAGGTCACGGCGGTGCTGACCGTCGCCCAAGCGGAGGATGAAATCGTGCTGCGACTGGAGAGCGCCGGCGGGTTGGTGCATGCCTACGGGTTGGCGGCGGCGCAACTGCTGCGCATCCGCGACCGGCGGGTGAAATTGACCGTGGCGGTTGACAAGGTGGCGGCCAGCGGCGGCTACATGATGGCCTGCGTGGCCGACCACGTCATCGCCGCGCCGTTCGCCGTGCTCGGTTCGATCGGAGTCGTCGCCCAACTGCCGAATTTCAACCGCCTGCTCAAGAAACACGATGTCGATTACGAACAGTTCACGGCCGGCGAATTCAAGCGCACGGTGACGATTTTCGGCGAGAACACCGATCAGGGTCGGCATAAGTTTCAGGAGGAAATCGAGGACGCGCACACCCTGTTCAAGGACTTCGTCAAGACCCATCGTCCTCGGGTCGAGCTGGAAAGGGTGGCGACCGGCGAGCACTGGTACGGTACCCGGGCGTTGGAGTGCCAATTGGTGGACGAGCTGCGCACCAGCGACGATTATCTGCTGGACGCCAGCGCCGAGGCGGATCTGTACGAAATCGCCTACACCGGCAAGAAGCCTTGGCTGGCCCGTTTGCTGGCGCAGACCGGGGAGGCGTTGGGGCGATTCTGAGCGTGTTGGCCGGTTGCGCGGGCGGCAACCGGCCTGGGCGTTGCGATACTCCGACTGATTCAGAACGGAATATCGTCGTCGAAACTGTTATCCACATCCGGCTTGGACGGCGACGAGGTGCGCGCCGGACTCTGCGGCGCTCTTGACGCTGGCTCGCCTGCTTCCGATGCGCGCGGCTCGAACGAGGCGTCGCCGCCGGAGTCGCCACGGCCACCCAGCATTTTCATTTCGTTGGCGACGATTTCGGTGGTATAGCGGTCCTGACCGTCCTGCCCCTGCCACTTGCGGGTCTGAATACGGCCCTCGATGTACACCGAACGGCCTTTTTTCAGGTATTCGCCGGCGATTTTCGCCAGAGCGCCGAAGAAGACCACGCGATGCCACTCGGTGCGTTCCTGCTTCACCCCTTCGCGGTCCTTGAAGGTTTCGGTGGTGGCGATGTTGATGTGGGTGATCGCGTCGCCGCTGGGCATGTAGCGCACCTCCGGGTCCTTGCCCAGGTTGCCGATCAGAATCGCTTTGTTGACGCTGGCCATGGCGCTTTACTCCTTATATTCTCTTTCAATCTCAATAGGTGGTTAATACGGGCATCATGCCATAGATTGGCGGGATACGTAGGCGCCGCTCAGCGTTCCGTCGCCGCATAGGCTCGCAGCGCCGCTTCATCCAGCGCGTGCCGGTCCACCTTGAGATAAGCCACTCCGTCGGCAGCGATGACCACCGCCTCCGCCACCCCCGGTACCTGCGTCAGCCGCGCCGCCAGATCCCAGGCTTGCCCTTCGTCCAGCGCGCCCACGTTGAGCAGATAGCTGCTTAGATAACTCGGGTTCCGCATGGTCCAGGCCACCAGCAGCCAGGCCAGCGCGCCCAGCGTCGCGAAAGCGAAGACCCCCTGGAGGCCAACCCGCCCGTGCAGCAGACCGCCCAGCGCCCCGCCGGCAAACGCCCCCAGAAACTGGCTGCTGGAATAGACGCCCATCGCCGTGCCCTTGGCGTCGGGTGGCGCCATCTTGGCGATCAGGGAGGGGAGGGTGGCTTCCAGCAGGTTGAAGCCGGTAAAGAACGCCAGCATCAGCAGGCTGATCTCCAGCACGCTGTCGTGCAGGGTCAACAAGCCGAACTCGGTCAGTGCCAGCAGTAGAATCGCCCCCAGGAACACCGGTTTGAGCCGGTGCTGTTTTTCGGCGACGATGATGAAGGGCACCATCGCCGCCATCGAGAACAGCAGCGCTGGTAGATAGACTTCCCAATGCTTCCCGCTCGCCAGACCGGCGTCGCGCAGCGCCAGCGGCACGGCGACGAAGGTGGCGGTCAGCAGCAGGTGCAGGGTGAAGATGCCGAAATTGAGCCGCAGCAACTGACCGTCGAACAGCACCCGGCCGAACTGGGAGGCGACCGGCTCGGCGTCGCGGTGGACCCGGCTCACTGCGGGATCGGGTACCTGAAAGCGCACCACGGCCATGCCGAGCAGGGCGAACAAGCCGGTCAGCCAGAAGATGCCGGGTACCCCGATCCAGCCGTTCAGCACCGGTCCCATGATCATCGAGACGGCGAAGGACAGGCCGATGGTAATACCAATGAAGGCCATGACCTTGATGCGGTGTTCCTCGCGGGTCAGATCGGCCGCCAGCGCCATCACCGCCGCCGATACCGCGCCGCCGCCTTGTAGCGCCCGGCCGAGGATGACCGCCCAGATGGAATCGGCCAGCGCCGCCACCACGCTGCCCAGGGCGAAAATCAGCAGACCTAGATAAATCATGCGCTTGCGGCCGTAGCGATCGGACAGGAAGCCGAAGGGAATCTGGAACAGCGCCTGGCTGAAACCGTAGATGCCGATGGCCAAACCCGCCAGCGCCGGCGTATTGCCGCGCAGATGTTCGGCGTACAGCGCGAACACCGGCAGGATCATGAACAAGCCCAACATACGCAGCGAAAACACGCTCGCCAACCAGAGTGCTGTCTGGCGTTCGTTGTTGGTCATCCCGTCATGCACTAAACCGGCTGCCTTCATCCTGCTTCAAGTCTCCGTCTGTCTTCGAGTCAAGATTGCCCATGATACTACCCTCGATCTTTGCCCGCATGGATAGCTGTTGTTTGTGCACATGGATAATCATTGCTTACGTTTTGTTTGAGAATGATTCTCATTTTTATTATTATGCTTTCAAGACATGACGGGACCGATCGCGATGAACCACGCCAGCGTGGCCATTCTCGCGCCGGATGAGATACAAGTAACCGTTCTCCCACGACGAAAAGGCGGCATGAACATGACCCAAGCACTCGACAGAAACGCCACTATCAGCGTATTGAATCGAATTCTCGAACTGGAGTTGGCGGGTGTGGTGCGCTACACCCACTACGCGTTGATGGTGTACGGCTACAGCCGTATTCCCATCGTCGGCTGGCTCAATACGCAGGCCGATGAAAGTCTACTGCACGCTCGTCAAGCCGGGGAATTGATTACCAGCCTGGGTGGTCACCCCTCGCTGGGCATTGGCCCGTTGCTGGAAACGCATCAGCACGACATCGGCGATATTCTGCGGGAATCGCTGGCGCACGAGGGCGAGGCGCTCAAAGCGTACTACGAACTGCTGGATTGCGCGCAGGATCGGGATGTGCGCCTGGAGGAATACGCCCGGACCATGATTGCCGAGGAACAAACCCACCTGGATGAAGTGGATAAGATGCTACGGGTACCGGGCCAGACCCGGACGGCCAAGGAGGGTACCTGAATGAACAACCATAGCGAACAGGAACGCCAGGCCTTTGCCTTGGGCCAAGCCGTGGGCCTGGGCTTCACCCAACCATTGGGGCAGATGCGGCGAGGTAGTGCCGGTCGTGTCCTGGCCGTGAGCAGCGAGATGGGCGGCCACGATATCGAACGCGGTCTGCTGGAAATGGGATTTGTGGAAGGCGCGCGGGTCGAGGTGCTGCACCACGGTTTCCTGGGGCAAGATCCGCTGGCGGTGCGCATCAACCAAACCATGACGATCGCCTTGCGTCGTTGCGAAGCCAATGCCGTGCTGGTCGGGCCGTTGCACGATTCAGCAGTGGAGGCCAAGCCGGGGCTCACTCTGGAGTATGCGTCATCATGACCGCCGTCACCCTGGCCACCGAGGAGGTCCGGTTGGCCCGGATCGCGTTGGTGGGGCCGCCCAACAGCGGCAAGACCACCCTGTTCAACACCCTGACCGGCGGCCGACAAAAGACCGCCAACTATCCCGGCGTGACCGTCGAGCGGAAAAGCGGCCGGTTGCGGACGCCGGTCGGTCGTACGGTCGAGCTCCTTGACCTGCCCGGCAGTTATAGTCTGCGCGCGCGCAGTCCCGACGAGGCCATCACTCGCGATGTCGTGTTGGGTCGGCAGGCGAGGGAGGCATTGCCGGATGCCGTGGTCTGCGTGACCGACGCCACCAATCTGAACCAGCATCTACGATTGCTGTTGGAATTGCGGCAATTGGGTCGACCGTTGATTCTGGCGCTTAATATGATGGACATCGCGCAAAAACGCGGTTGCCAGATCAGCCTTGAGGCACTGTCCCGGCACTTGGGCATTCCGGTGGTGACCACCGTGGCGATGCGCAAGAATGGGGTGCAAGACCTGCTGAGCCAGATCGATACCCTGTTGAACCAGCCCCCGGTGGCGAGCGGAGCGACTGCGGACTGGGTGGAACCCACACCGGAGGCGATCCGGGCTTATCACCGGGAGGTGGAGCAACTGCTGCGGGAAGCGGTCGTCCAGGAAGGCGCGCCGGAGCGTCTTACCCGGCAATTGGACCGGGTTCTGTTGCACCCGATGGTCGGACCGCTGATTCTACTCGGCCTCCTGTTCCTGATGTTTCAGGCCGTGTTCAGTTGGGCGGAAGCGCCGATGGATTGGATCGACGGTGGCATGGCGAGCTTGCAGGCGCTGCTTTCCGAACATATGGCGGATAGCCTGCTGAAGAGCCTGCTGATCGACGGAGTCATCGCCGGGGTGGGTGGCGTGGTGATCTTCCTGCCACAAATCCTGATTTTGTTCCTGTTCATCCTGTTGCTGGAGGATTCCGGCTACATGACCCGTGCCGCGTTCCTGATGGATCGCCTGATGAGCGCGGTCGGCTTGAACGGGCGTGCCTTCATCCCCCTGCTGTCCAGCTTCGCCTGCGCCATTCCCGGCATCATGGCGGCGCGCACCATCGCGCATCCCCTGGATCGGTTGACCACCATTCTGATCGCGCCGTTGATGACCTGTTCGGCGCGATTGCCGGTGTATGTCCTGCTGATCGCGGCCTTCATACCGAACACCACGGTCTGGGGTGGAATCGGTTTGCAGGGGCTGGTCATGTTCGGTTTGTACGCAACGGGTATCGTCGGCGCGTTGGTGATGGCGGGGGTGCTGCGCTTGACCTTGTTGCGCGGCGGTCGGCAACCCTTGCTGATGGAACTGCCCAGCTACAAATGGCCGAATCCGGTGAATGTATTGCTCGGTTTGTTGGAGCGCGCCCGGATCTTCATGCGACGGATCGGTACGATCATCCTGAGCGTCTTGGTATTGCTCTGGTTTCTCTCGACCTTTCCCGCACCGCCGGTTGGCGCGACGGAGCCACCTATTTACTACAGTCTCGCTGGCCTGATCGGGCGTGGGCTGGAGCCGCTGTTGGCTCCTATCGGCTTCAACTGGCAGATTGCCATTGCCTTGGTACCGGGTTTGGCGGCACGCGAAGTGGCGGTGGCGGCACTCGGCACCGTGTACGCCCTGAGTAGCGACGAAGGCACGGTGACCGAAGCCTTGACCGCGACGCTGGCTCATGATTGGACATTGGCGACGGCCTTGGCGTTGCTAGCTTGGTACGTGTTTGCGCCGCAGTGTCTGGCGACGCTGGCCGCCGCCCGGCGCGAGACCAATTCCTGGCGCTGGCCGACCTTCATGTTCGTCTACCTGATGGTGCTGGCCTATCTCGCCGCGTTCGTCACCTACCGGGTGGCGCTGGCGATGGGAGGAGGCTGAGATGATGTGGCAGGATGGTTTGGCGTTGTTGATTGTGGTGATCGCCGCGTTGGCCGTGTTGCGTACTTATGCGCCCGCCGGGATGTTTCGGTTCGGCGCGCGCCGAGATCGTGACGGTCTGGCGAAGGACACCGCGGCCACCGGTGGTTGCGGGGGTTGTGCCTCGGGATCGTCCTCCTGCTCCAAGTTGCGGATCAAAGCTTACCCTGTCGCCGTCCAGCGCCGCGAGCGGTCCCCGTCCAGCAGTCATTGATCGAGCGCCCGGTCCCGCCGGCCATCCAGCATCCCCGCCACGGTACGCTGGATGGCAAGGCGCATCGGTTTCACTGAACACCCTCGGCTTGCCCAAATTTTCATTCGATCCCGTTTGAGGAGGTCATTGCGATGAACTACTACATCCATCATGTTCCGGGTCGCTTACGAATCAAGACCGCGTGTTTGCGTCGGGCCGAGTGTCAGAACCATCTGGGCCAGATCCTGGGAGACCTGCCGGGCATCGAGAACCATGCCCACAACGGCAAGATCGGCAGTGTGCTGATCCATTACGACCCTGCCCAGCTCAGTGCCGACGATATTCTGTATCACCTCCACAAGGCCGGTTGTCTGGACAGCGCCATATCCGCCAGCCCGATGGCCTCAAGCGGCAATGGCGCGTTGGTCAAGCAGGTCGGTGCCCTGTTCGGTAATGCCCTGTTCGGCACCTTGCTACGCAAGAGCGTGGAAACCTCGGTGCTCTCGTTGGCGAGGGGATTCCGTTGAGCTCATCGGGTACGGAAACCCCATTGAGCCCCGACGAGTGGCGACGATTGGCCAGCCTGCTGCCTCATTTGCGTCTGATCCATCATGTGCGTGGACGACTGCGGCTACGGCTGCGGACCGGCGTATCGCACTGGCTGGCGCAATACCCGGACGTTGTGCCGGAAGCCTGGTTGGCACGGTTACCGGGCATCGCCGCGCTGCGTTTGAATAAGGCCGCCGCTTCGCTGGTGATCGAGTACGACGCCCGGCGTATTCCACCGCAATGGTGGGAATGCTTGCTACATAGCCGAGATGAAGCGCTGCCTGACTTGTTGGCGGAAGTCGGCCTGATCGTCGACCGCGCTCACCTTTTTTCCCATCCATCCGAAGGAGTGTTTGCGTGAGCGATCGTCATTATCCCTCACCCTATCCGCATGGCGACCCCGCACCATGGTCGCCGGCCATCGTGGCGGTATTGCGAAGCGCCGCCATGGGCGCGACCGTGGGCGCGGCGGCGGCCACCGCCGCGCAACTCAAGCGCCATGACGCTCATGTGGCCTTGAACGAAGTCCTGCACGCCGGCGCCGTTACCGGGTTGACCACCGCCGCCGCGACTCTGGTCGGGCAAAGTCTGAGCCGCAAACCGTTGACGCGCTTTGCCGCGATGTTCGTCACCGGTACCGCGCTGGTGTATCTGTTGAATCCATCGAAATCGGGAGAATCCGCATGAACGAACCCCAAGACAATCAGATGCCACCACCGCAGGCTGGCCCGCGAGGGCCGGCCACACCGCTACAAGCCGGTCCACAGGGTTACGGACCGCGCTATCACGATGGCCAGGATCCTTATCCGAGCGGTTACGGTTATCCGCCCGCGCCGGGTAATGGCCCACCGCCCTGGGCACAGCAGGGCGGTCAATACGGTGGCTACCAAGATCAGTATCGTGGTGGCGCCGGCCATCCACCCGCGCCGGGCAACAATCCGCCCTGGGCGCATCAGGATCACCACCGGGGCGGGCATCCCGCCACCTATTACGGGCCGCCATCTCAGGGTCAGTGGTCCGCTCCTCCGGGTTATGGCGCCCACCCCGGTGCTTACGCCTACCCCTCGGCCCACGCGGCGTATGCCCCTCATCACCCCAGTGGCTTGGGCAGCTTTTTCAATTTTCACGACGAACGCTTCGTCAAGGGTGCGATCACGGGCGCGGCCTTGACTTTCCTGTTGACCAACGACTCGGTGCAGAAGAACGCCATCAAGTCCGTGGTCAAGCTGTGGAGCCTGTTCCAGGGCGGCGTCGAGGAAATCAAGGAACGGTTCAAGGACGCCGAGGCCGAGATCAAGACGGAAACTCAATCCAGCAAGTAAACACACCGTTCCGACGCCGGGACGGCGGTCCCGGCGTCGGCTTTTTGGGTTCAGATGCCCGTGTGACCATGACCATCCAAGCACCTTCATCCACGATCCAGTTGGCGCACGAACTGCCCGAGCGCTTGCGTCTACGTGTGTCCTGGCTGAGCGATCGCCGCTTGGATCGGTTCGCGCTGGAGGCGGCGTTGCTGAGTCTTGCTGGGGTGCGCGGGGTGCGCGTCAACCCACGCGCGGGCAGCGCAATCGTTCGCTACGATGGCCAGATGCACCATCGCCAAGCCATCCTGCTTTGGTTTGAGCAATCGCCGGCGGCTTTTTTGACGGAATCGAGTTCCGCGACCCATCGCTCCGCTCCCGATCTGTTGCGGGTGTTCGGCGCGCTGGCCGGTTTGCTCTTGCTGCCCGCCTTGGCGCCGCCGCTGCGGCGTGGGCTGACCTATGCCTTGATCGCGCCGACCGTGTGGGAAGGCACGCGAACCCTGAGCCGGAAAGGGCTGAAAATCGAGGTTCTGGATAGCCTGGCGGTCAGTCTGGCGGCGGCTCGGGGTGAGTATTTCACCGCCATCGCCACCCAGGGTTTGTTGGCGCTGGGCGCTTATCTGGAACAGCATACCGCCCGTCACGCCGACGATCTGCTGCGCCATCTACTCAAGCCGATGCCGACTCAAGCCTGGGTCGAGCGCAACGGCGGGTTGGTGCAAATCCCCTGTGGCGAATTGCGCGCTGGCGACCGGATCGAAGTCGGCCCCGGTGAAATGATCCCCATCGACGGCAAGGTCGTCGGCGGCAATGCGGCGGTCAACCAAGCCTCGGTGACCGGCGAGAACTTGGCGGTACGCAAGGAAGTGGGCGACAAGGTGTTGTCCGGCACGGTATTGGAGGGCGGTCGCCTGCGCATCCGCGCGACCCGCGTGGGCGCGGAAACCACCACCGCGCGCATCGCCCGCTTCATCGAAAATGCCCTGCAACAACAGTCGCAAACCCAATGTCTGGCTGAGCATTTGGCCGACCGACGGGTTTATCTGACCTTGGGTACCGGGGCGTTGGTCTACGCCGCCACTCGCGATCTCGATCGGCTGGCTTCGGTGTTCCTGGTGGATTACGCCTGCGCCTTGAAACTCGGTACCCCGGTCGCCATCAAGTCCGCCCTGTATCAAGGCGCCAAGCACGGGGTGTTGTTCCGCGGCAGTCAGGCCATCGACAGTCTGTCCCAGGCCGATACCTTCGTCTTCGACAAGACCGGCACCTTGACCAGCGGTCTGCTGGAAGTGACCGATGTGTGCAGTCTGGATGCGGCGTGGGATGCGCCGCGCCTGCTGGCGCTGGTGGCTTCCATCGAGGAACACGCGACCCACCCGGTGGCCGATGCCGTGGTCAAACAGGCCCGCCAGCAGCACTTGGCGCATATCGAGCACGAAGATGTGGATTATCTGGTGGCGCACGGCCTTACCACCCAGACGGAAGGGCGATGCGTGGCGATTGGCAGCCGCCATTTTCTCGAAACGCATCGGAATGTCTCGTTCGCCGCTCACGAAGAAAACATCGCGGCGCTGGAGCAGGCCGGCAAAACCTTGCTCTACGTGGCGCTGGAGCAACGCCCGCTGGGGCTGATCGGATTGCGCGACAGCTTGCGCCCGGAAGCCCAGGCCGTGCTGACGCAATTGCGCCAAGGCGGAGTGCGACGACTGGTGTTGCTGACCGGCGACCGCCAGGACAAGGCCGAGGCGTTGGCGCGGGAGCTGGGTATGGACGAGGTGCATGCCGAATGTCCGCCGGAACGCAAGGCCGCCGTGGTCGAGCAACTGCGGGCGCGCGGCGCGAAGGTGGCATTCATCGGCGATGGGGTGAACGATGCCCCAGCCTTGATCGCCGCCGACGTGGGACTGGCCATGCCCAGAGGCGCGGATCTGGCCCGCGCCACCGCCGACATCGTGCTGCTCGACGAACACTTGCGTACCCTGCTGACGGCCCGGACGCTGAGTGCCGGGACGCTAGATCTGATTCGCACCCATTTCCGAATCTCCACCGGAGTCAACACCATGGTCATCGCCGGCGCGGCGTTTGGCCTGCTCTCGCCGGTGTGGTCGGCGCTGCTGCATAATGGCATGACTCTTGGCGTATTGCTCAATTCGATCGCGGGTGTCCGCCTCGGGACCGACTCTCTATCCCATCCATCGAACCCTGGCGGTTCTTGATCGCTGTTGCGTTGTTGATCCAATCTCCAAAATAGGTTGTGTAATTCAAAAAAATGGGGGCGGATTTTATTTGACATCTAAATGAGAATGATTATCATTATCTTTAAGGTCAGCTTGGAAACCACACAATGTGCGAGTCGCATCACACCATGCTAAAACGCTTGCAAGGCTTCAAGGACGATGCTTTCCAGTCCCTGCCTCCGGTATCCCGCAAGAAATTCAGCATGGGGACCAATAGCCTAATCGGCGATGCCTCTCTCTCGCCGGCGTTTTTACCAGGCCCCCAGGACATGACGCCGCAATTGTCCCCAGTGCTCCGCAAGAAGCTCTGGGAACTCGATCAGTCCTATCACTGTATCGTGATCGGTACTTGTCTGAGCTTGGCGGAACTGCGGTGGCTCCAGCGGCGCTTGGGTGGTTCCGCGTCAGTCTCCGCCACGGATTACGATCTGCACCGCGCATTCGTCGGTGCGGTACGAGCCGCCACACCCGCAAGTCGACTGATCCATAAGCACCTGGATCGCAAGTACAAGTCGGCCATCCAGCAACTTGGCAAAGTGCGAACACGGGACGAACTGGACGCGTACTGGGACACTGCATTGGCCAGTGGCGAAATCGCCGGCGCCTTTTGGGCTGTGATCACGCGGTCGGATGTGCCGATGGCCATGCTCGACCGCGTTTACGGTGAAGTCCACATGCTCTCGCATCTGTCCGGCGCGTCCGTTCGGGTGGATCTGCACGAACTGAACCGGCTAAGACGGCATTGCCCGGCATTGGAAGCGCAGTTGGCCGATGCTCGGATGACGGCACGCCGCCGATTGGCCGAGCAACAGGAGACGATCGATGCGTTGCACGAACGCCTGACGCAATCCCTGGAAACCGAGCGCCAACTCCAGGCCGCCGAGACCCGGTTGGCGATGCTGGAAGAGCAGTCGCTGGCTACCCAGCTAACCGCCGAAGTCGAGAATTTAACCGCGCGCTTGGATGCCGAGCACGCCCGCGCCGAGGCTGCGGAAATCACCATCGAGAGCTGGAAGCAACAGGCGAGCCGTTCCATCGACCAAAATCAGTGGCTCGCGCGGCAGCTTGCCGAGATGCGCCACGAGCGGGACATGCTGGAGGTGACCCTGGAGCGGCTGTTGTCGCCACCGTGCGCGGAAGTCTCGACTGATGCGGGTCCGGATCTGGTGGGTCGCTGCGTGCTGTTCGTCGGCGGACGCCAGGGCCAGTGCACCTACTTTCGGGAATTGGTGGAGCGTCGCAATGGTCGTTTCATCCACCACGACGGCGGACGCAAGGATGCTCGCGCCCGGCTGTGGGATGTCATGCAACAGGCCGATGCCATTCTCTGTCCGCTGGATTGCGTGAGCCACGACGCGGTGCATCGAATCAAGCGTTTCTGCCAACGCAATACCAAACCCCTGGTGTTGCTCTCTCGCACCAGCCTGGCGGCGTTCAATCGCGGTTTGAACGCGGTGGTGTCGTGAGGACCGTCGCCGCATGGGGACAAAGACGATTGCGAAAACGCGCGAGATCATTGGTCCGCGTGAGATCCAAGCTCCCGACCATGCCGGTGAAGAGCATCGGATTGGGTTGGAAATCAGCGCCGGGAAGCTCTACCGGTTGCTGGTGTGTGGGGCCGTGAGCGTGATGGATTTTCGTTGCCTCGACCATCGCTCCAAATGCCATGTCCGGGCGTTATGTCTGCATGCCTGCGCGCATCACCTGAACGAGCGCACTGCCGTCGGGATCGGGTGGAACGATGCATGGAGTGCCCATCATGAATCCACGGAGTCGTGAAGCGCGATTCGCGCGGTCTGGCCAAGAAGCCTGGGCGCCCCGAAAGCGATTCGCCAGCGGCGATCTGTTCGGCGATGCCCAAGAAATTCTGATCGAGCACGCCGGGCAGGAGTACCGGCTACGCATCACCCGTCAGGGCAAACTGATCCTGACCAAATAACCATCGAAACTCACGGTGTGCCCCAGCGGACACCGCGCCAGCCACCTTCGACCTCCGGGCGACGGCAGCCAGCCTGCATCAGCATTCCTGCTCACCGAAAAGCGACGGAGGTTCCGATGACGCCCGCAATCCCTTCTTCGACACCCCATATCGTCGAGCCCAAACAGGTCTGGCAAGGTTTGCGTGACCAAAAACCGGATATTCGTGTTCGTGACGCCCTCGCGTTGTTGGGCGTGGGCGAAGCGCGACTGGTCGCCAGCACTTGCGGTCATGCCGCGACCCGGCTGGCCGGTCATTGGGCCGCGTTGATCGAAGCGTTACCCAGTCTCGGCCGAGTGGCGGTGCTGACCCGCAACGATCACGCCGTGCACGAGCAGGTTGGCGAGTATCGCAACATTCGCATCGTCGGCGATCAGGGCGTGGTGTTGGGCGAGGGGATCGATCTGCGGTTGTGTCTCAGGCATTGGCACTACGGGTTTGCGGTGCATGCGGACCCTCAATCCGGCGCTACCGAGAGCCTGCAATTCTTCGATGGCGCCGGGACCGCCGTGCATAAGATCTACCTGACCCGGCATAGCGACCGGCGTGCCTACGCCAATCTGGTGAATGTCCATCGTTCCTCGGATCAATCGCCCCGACAAGCCGACTGGGCCAAACTGTCGGCACCGCCCAGTCGGCTCGATGAGGATATCGACGTCGAAGGATTGCGCCGCCATTGGCGGGCGTTGCGCGACGCCCATGATTTTCGAGATATGTTGAGGAGGTTCGGCGTGAGCCGTATGCAGGGTCTGCGGCTGGCGGGAATGGATTTGGCTTGGCCGGTGGAGACCACGGTGGCGCCGATGCTGCTCGATTCCGCCGCCGAGCTCTTGCTCGATCTCATGGTGTCCGTCGCCAGTCCGGGCGTGGTGCAGATTCACAGCGGCGCCGTGAACAAGCTGCATCTCACCGGGCCTTGGCTCAATGTGTTGGACCGGGATTTCAAACTGCACTTGCGACAAGGGGCGGTCGCCAGTGCTTGGGTGGTCACCAAGCCCACGGTGCATGGACCGGTGACGTCGTTGGAACTCTACGACAGCGCCGGTAACGCCATTACGTTGTTCCATGGCAAACGCAAACCAGGGCAAGCGGAAAATCCGGTATGGCACGCTCTGGTGACCGCGTTACCCACCGTGGCGACCCAATCATGAACGACGGATGGGAATCGATGGGATCGCTCGCCGGATCTTTCGCCCTGCGTTCATCCTTGGCCGTTTCACCGCAATGCCAAGACGGGAGCGAACGCCGAGCCAACAGCGATTGAGTCGCTCCAGGACATTTTTCGAGCCAGCTTTGTTTGGCCATCGCCGGGGTGATGGCGGGATCCGAGGAACGGATCGGCACGTCGGCGACTTTCTTTTTCATACTGCCGCGCGGGGAGCAACGGCGTGATCCTTCCATGATTCTGTGACTTGATGGTGCGAAACGATGCTCATGAAGACGACCCATCCCGATGATGCCTGTGACGAGACGCTGCCCGATACGGCGTTGATTCAGACGGCATTGTGTTATCTGACGACGCGGTATACCGTGCGGCCATGCTCTGGTCTGGCCCACATGATCGTGCATCACCTGCAAATGCTGCTGGCGCATCCCGATATGGCGGGTTTGCCGGAACGGGAAAAGATCCATCGCAAACTGTTGCAACATTGGCGGCATGTCGCCGATGAGCATTGGCGGCCATCCCCTTACCCTGGAACGGCCGCCCAGCGCGGTGTGATGCATTGACGTGCCGAGTCCCAGGGTGGATGCGAAGGCACGGATTCCTCGTACTGGTACTCGCGGTTTCGGTAGCTTCGATATTCGCGCCGGAACCGCGGGTCGTGGGTCGAGATGGCGGTCAGCGTACCGAGCGATAAGTTGCCGACCGCTGGCGCTTGCTCAGCACCAGTTGCCAAAGTTGTCCTTGCCGCGCCCGAAAAAAACCGGCGCAACTCAGCAGATAATATTTCCACATACGATAAAAGCGCGAGTCGTAGCGATTCCGCAGCCGAGGCCAACCGGCGTCGAAATTGGCCCACCAGGCCATCAGGGTGCGATCGTAATCCGGGCCGAAGTTGTGCCAGTCCTCGATCACGAAGCGCCGCTCCAGCACTTCGGTCAATTGCCGGGCGGAAGGGAGCTTGCCGTTGGGAAAGACGTATTTTTCCATCCAGGGATCGGTGGCACGGGTGGTGGTGTAATCGCCGATGGTGTGCAGGAGAAACAGACCCTGATCGGCCAGCATGCGGTGGACGGTATCGAAGTAGGCCGGGTAATTTTTCGGGCCGACGTGTTCGAACATGCCGACCGAGACCGCCTTGTCGAACGATCCTTCCAGCTTGCGATAGTCTTGGAATTCGAACTGGACCGGTAAATCCGCGCATTGCTTCCGCGCATATTCCAGTTGCTGACGGGAGACGGTGACCCCGACCACATTCACGCCGTGATGGGTTGCCGCATGGTGGGCGAGTCCGCCCCAGCCACAGCCGATGTCCAGCAACCGCTCGCCCGGTTGCAGCTCCAGCTTGCGGCAGATCAGTTCGAGTTTATGCCGTTGCGCGTCGGCCAGATTATCGGCCTTCGCCCAATAGGCGCAGGAGTAGCTCATGGTGGGATCGAGCATGGCCTGGAAGACATCGTTGCCGATGTCGTAATGCCGTTCGCCCACTTGGAACGCCCGACCGGGCGATTGAGGATTGAGCAGTCGGTGGCGCAAGATCGAAGCGATCAAGCGCCAGCGCAGCCAGCCGCCGACTTTTTCGTTGAGATCGCGGCGCAGCAGGCGGTGGAAAAACTCGTCCAGACGCTCCACTTCCCACAAGCCGTCCATGTACGCTTCGCCCAGCCCCAGGGAACCGTGCAGGAGAATGCGTTGGTAGAGCGAGTTGTCGAGAACCTGCATGTCCCAAGGCGCATCGCCATTGACGCGAATTCCAGCTTCCGCCAGTAAGAGCCCGATCGTTCGTGGGGGTTCGGCGTGCCGAGGCATGTCCGGGGAATGCATTGGGGTGGTGCTGTGGTTGTACGGCATAGTGCCACTCCTCCGCCGGTTTGCAGTTTGCGTGAACGATACTTGAAGATCAGCTTCCACCAAGTCTATGAAAGTAATTGAACATTTTCCATTCTCAGGGTTGAGGTGGAGCGTTGGGCGATCGTCTCGGTGGCGGCGGATGGCACTGCCTCGCCGCCACCGATCCGATGGTTGGTCGTGACTTTTCCTATGCGGAAACTTCGCTCAAGGCAATGCCCAATGCCTTGGCGACGCCCTCGCCGTAGGCTGGATTAGCCTTCAGGCAGTTGCCGATATGGCGGATCTGAATCTCGCGTGGTGCCTCGCCAATGGAGCGCGCGGTATTCTCGAACAAGACTTGTTGTTGTGCCGGCGTCATCAGGCGAAATAGCGCGCCGGGCTGCGAGTAGTAATCGGTGTCTTCGCGGTGATTCCAGTGATCGGCCGCGCCCTCCAGATTCAGCGGCGGCTCGGTAAAATCCGGCTGCTCCGCCCACTCGCCGTAACTGTTCGGCTCGTAGCCCAGGGTACTGCCATGGTTGCTATCGACGCGCATGGCGCCATCGCGGTGGTAGCTGTGCACCGGGCAGCGCGCCGCGTTGACCGGAATGAGATGGTGGTTCACGCCGAGCCGGTAGCGCTGGGCGTCGCCGTAGGAGAACAGCCGTCCCTGCAACATCTTGTCGGGCGAGAAGCCGATGCCCGGCACCACGTTCGCGGGATTGAAGGCCGACTGTTCCACTTCCGCGAAAAAGTTTTCCGGGTTGCGATTCAGTTCCAGCACGCCCACGTCGATCAATGGGTAATCCTGGTGTGGCCAGATCTTGGTGAGATCGAAGGGATGATAGGGCACCTTTGCGGCGTCGGCTTCGGGCATGATCTGCACCTTGAGCGTCCACTTCGGGAAGTCGCCCGCTTCGATGCTGTCGTAGAGGTCGCGCTGGTGACTTTCGCGGTCCTTGCCGATCAGCGCTTCGGCTTCCGAGTCGCTCAGGTTGCGAATGCCCTGTTGCGACTTGAAGTGGAACTTGACCCAATAGCGTTCATTCTTGGCGTTGATGAAGCTGAAGGTGTGGCTACCGAAGCCGTGCATATGGCGATAGGTGGCGGGAATGCCGCGATCGCTCATGACGATGGTGACCTGGTGCAGCGCTTCCGGGAGGGAGGTCCAGAAATCCCAGTTGTTTCTGGCGCTGCGCAGGTTGGTGCGCGGATCGCGTTTCACCGCGTGGTTCAGATCGGGGAATTTCAACGGATCGCGCAGGAAGAACACCGGCGTATTGTTGCCAACCAGATCCCAGTTGCCTTCCTCGGTGTAGAACTTCAGTGCAAAACCACGAATATCGCGCTCGGCGTCGGCCGCGCCGCGCTCGCCGGCCACGGTGGTGAAGCGGGCGAACAACTCGGTTTTCTTGCCAACTTCGGAGAAGATCTTGGCTCGCGTGTACTGGGTGATGTCATGGGTGACGGTAAAGGTACCGTAGGCACCCGAACCTTTCGCATGCATGCGCCGTTCGGGAATGACTTCGCGGTCGAAGTGCGCGAGTTTTTCCAGAAACCAGACATCCTGCAAGAGTTGTGGACCACGCGATCCCGCTGTCATCACGTTTTGATTGTGGGCGACCGGACAGCCGGCATTGGTGGTCAGTTTCTTTTGATCACTCATGGCGTTTTTCTCCTCGATGGTGGATCGGTGCGTTACAGCCAATGACATGGTCGGCGACAGGCGTGGTGCCAACGGTGGCGGTGAGAATTCGTATCTCGTGCATCATGAATTCCTGCGAGTGATGCGGGCGACGTTGCCTGCGGAATCCACTGTCTCAAAAAGTACGGTTTATGAAAAATCGAATAAAACGAAGCGATAGATAGCCTGAATCTATAAGGAATCGGTCACTGTCATGTCTTCCCAGTTGACGGCACGGGCCTTTCGGCGGCGGGTACTTCGGCCGGCGGAGGGCGTGTTTCTCTTCCATCCCCGCATGTTGCAGCGCTTGATTCGCCGCCATTTGGGCGACGCCTCATCGACCTCGGCCATTCCGCTACTCCGCTATTACCTGATACCGCGAGAGATCTTGCTGATCGGTCTGGAGGATGAGAATCCCGATGCGCTGTCGGTCATCGAGGGTCTTAATCTGCCCGATTGGGTGATCCTGTTACCGATGCCATCGGCCCAGGAGTTAACCACCGAGACTCCCGAGCACTGGTTGCGTGCTTACTGGGGTCGTCGGTTCGCGGCCGAGGTGGCGCGCGCCTGGCAAACGGCCCGCAATGACAATCAGGATCAGGACTCGTTTGGCGCGCGCGCTTGGGTCCGGCAGATCGGCGAGAAGGCGTTTCGCGAGGCGCGGAGCCTGCTCGAACAGGATCAGCGGGTCGTGCTGGGTTTGGACGACGAGACGCTGTGCCGTCATCTGGTCGGGTTTGTGATCTATTTGCGCTATTTCATTCCCGGCGCGCGGGCTTACTTTTTTCCGGCCGTCCGGGATTGGGGCGGGTTGGATCGCTGGTTGAAAAATAGCGGCTTGGACCTGCCGCCGCCCCGTCACGGCAGCCGTTGGCCACATCTTTTGACCCGAAGTCGTCCATCCGGTTTTCACGATGTCCCGGATTACGAGCCGGAATTGCCGCTGCGGTTACCGTTCGGGCGGAACGATCCCGATCTGGTCGATGGCGCCAACACCATTCTGCCCCTGCTGGCGAAACCCGCGCCGACCTTGCTCGGAAATGTCTGCGGGGGGATAGGTCCGAACCGGGTTGCGGCGGCCTGTGACCGGATCGCCTTGCAGGTCGAGTCTCGTTGCCGGGAGGCGTTGCGGCAAGCGTCCATTCTGACGCGAAAACCGAGCTGGATCGTTTCGATCTGGCGCGACCTGACCGGACGCGTGACGCCGGTCATGGAACTGTTGGCCGCGCTGCTGAATCGCCGCTCGGTCGCGCGGGGCGACGGTGCGCCGCTGGAATGGGTTCTGGACGCGCGCTTGCGCCTGTTTCGTCACGGTGTCCAAGCGGCGTTTCGGGCCGAGATGGCCGGTCGTTATGGCACGGCGCTGCGATATCTGTGCGTGGCGGTTCATCAGTACCGGGAAATCGTCGGTATTTTTCCACCTCCCTCCAGTCCGATTGCTTCGGGAGAGGCGGAATCCGAGTCGGTCGCGCGGATCTTGGAGGGACGACAGGAGGAGATCATCGAGGCACTGGCCCACGGTCTCGCCGCGACTTGGCGCTTGGATGCCCAGTCCACCCGAGTGTTGGAGCATTTGATGCAACGCTTGCTGGACGAACCGGCCACCGCGCGGCCCTCCAGCCCGTGTTCTCGCTTGTTATACGATCTGGAGCGGATTTTTCTGGAGGGACGGACCAGTTATTACCGCTTGCAACCGCTGGCCTGGTTGTGGAGCGGCGGCCGGAAGTCGTTACGGCTGGGGTTGCCGTTCCAGGGTTCGCTGAAAGCCCTGCGGGTCCTGAACACCGCGAAAACCCGTCTTGACCAGTCGCCGTGGTCCGGGGCTGAGGTGGCTTATTTCAGTGCGCCCTTGCAAACCTTGGGTGATCGGATCGGCCAACGACTCCGCCGGCAGGTGTTGCCACGCTTGCGCGAGTTGCTCGACAGCGCCGGTTTTCTTGCGGACGACCATCGCCAGCGGGTCGCGCGGAACGTGCTTCAGGAAGAGCTGTTCGACATCGTGCTACGGCGTTGGCATCTCCGTTTCACCGATCTACGGGACAGCGTGGCCCGCAACCCATTGCGGTTGCCGGACCCGAATTGGCGGGAGCTGTTGCTGGGGGATCGCTTGGCGCGTTTCGACCGGCAGGCCAGCGCCGCGTTGCCGGGGGTTTATCAGCCCGGCGAGTTTTATCTGAAAGGCTTGCAGCAGTTGAGCGCGCCGCTGTTTGGCACATCCGCCGGGCGGTGGGTCACCCGATTTCTGCTGCTGCCGTTCGGTGTCGCTTTTATCGGGCTGGAAGCGCTGGGGTATCTACTGAAGCTGCTGCCGGCGGCGTGGGGTCCGGTTCGCTTGGACGGTCCAGGCTGGGTGCTGGGGGTCGGTCTGGGCTTGAACATCGTCCTCCATACCCAGCAGGGCCGGATGGCGGTGGCCGCTGTCGGTCGGGGGATGCGCTGGCTGTTTGCCGACGTGTTTTATCAGGGCTTGGCGCGGTGGCTGCGTTGGCGGCGGACGGCCCGCTGGTTTCGCTATTCTCTGGTGCGGAAAGGTTCGCGTTACTTACTGGAACCGCTGCTGATCGGCTTGATCTTGGCGCTGCCGCTGATCGGCATCGCCGGTGGGCTCGGTCTCGGCGTGGATGGGCTGCCGGCATTCTTGCTGTTCGGTTTCACGGTGGGCAGCATCCTACGCAACAGTCAGGCGGGGCGACGGCTACTGGATGCCGCCATTACCCGCTTCGTCGTGTTCTGGCGCCGAGTGCATCGTAACCTGCTGATCGGTCTGGTTCATTGGGTGATCGATCTGTTCGGCTGGTTGATGCAGAGCATCGAACAGGCGCTGCATCGGGTGGACGAAGCGGTCAGTCACCACCGCGACGAGGGGCGAAACATCATGGTGGTCAAGGCCATCGTCGGTCCGCCGTGGCGCGCGCTCAGCTATCTCATCCATTTCTACGCGGCGGTATTGATCGAACCTCAGATCAATCCGATCAAGCACTTTCCGGTGGTTATGGTGGCCGACAAGCTGATGATGCCGTTTTTTCCCGTGTTGACGGCCACGCTGTTGGCGCTGTTGGACCCGATCCTGCCACGGTTCATCGGTGTGCCGCTGGTCACCGTAACCGTGCTGTTGTCAGCCGGCCTGTTTGGGTTTCTGGGTTGGGAGCTGATGGAGAATTGGAAGCTGTATCGCGCCAATCATCCCGATCGCGTGCAAGCGGCGCATTTCGGGCCACACCGGGAGACGTTGTATGCCTTGTTGCGACCGGGCTTTCATTCGGGTGCGCTGCCTCGGGCGTTTGCCGAGCTCAGGCAGGTGATCGGGCTGGAAAACGAACAGGAACGCCCTTGTTCCCAACGCTTGCGCCAGGCCGAGGCGCAACTGGGGGAGATTCTGGAATCGCTCCGAGCGTTCGTGACGCGCGAGCTGGTATTTGCCCTGCTGGAACGGTGTCGAGCGGCGGATTACGAACGCGCCGATGGGGTGGTGGAACGCTTGGAAGTGGCCACGGCGGCGTTGGATATTCGAGTGGCGCTGTATCCTTTGGGTCGGAAGGATGCCGCAAGCGAATCGATTGTGCTCAAGCTTGGTTTCGATCTCCAAGGAGACGAACTTCAGGGGGAAATCGCCTTGGAGGGGAATCTCGAATGCCTTGGTGTCGAGGGGGCAGCGTGGTTAAAGGCGGAAGCTGCTTATTTTCTGGGGCGGGCAGCCTGCCGGGATTACGGCGTGTAAGGTATTTCGAGTTTCGACGCCCTAAGCGGTTTTTTCTGAACGGTGGGCAAACTCGGGCGAGTTGTCAGCGTGACGCTATACTTGTGACAGGAGTCCAAGCAATAACACGGTCGTTTGTGATGGTGCCGATGTTGCGCGGTTGTGTTGCACGGCGATGTGTTCCGTTGCTTGTTTGGCGCTTTGCGCCGCACAACCATGTGGATCAAGCCGACATCGGCCGTCAAAGCCTTCGGCTTTTCCGTCCTCGCAGCTTATCCGCCGCCCCGTTAGGTGAGAAAAATAGATGTCTCCGGAGTCTTATCAATTGTTTAAAATAATTCATGCGTCTGAGGGCATGAAGTACTTCAATCGGCAAAAAGTTAGGTTATTTACAGTAAACATATTTAAGAGAAACTTAGCGGAACTTCAAAAAGCATGTGGCTATATAGAAAACCCAGAAATTGGCCTAAAGTTAATGTCAGAAGCTTTACAAGGCCCTAGCGTACAAGTACACATGGAGGTAAATCGATATTTTCATAATTTTTTGGCATCAGCAAAGAGCTTAATTGATCACACAAGAGTATTTGTTGAAGATTACTACAAGAACACTGCAATAGAACAAGCATATAAACAAAAAATATCTTCTGAATTGGCTAGCGATCCCATATCACGCTTTATCCAAGACCTCAGAAATTACATGGTGCACAAGGCACTGCCTAATAGTTCAATGTCCCTAACGGTATCAAGAATAGAAAACTCGTCAGCGCATGATTTAGTAACTACGGTTAGCATAAGTAGAGATGATCTTTTGAGGTGGTCTAAATGCATCTGATTACCCACAAATCCCAACTTATTGTTAAGATGTAATTTTTCGTCGAG
>ERZ795053.2529-NODE-2529-length-21949-cov-91.951996_pt1 | contig 21949 bp, 25 predicted proteins | sample MGYA00375137_ERZ795053 | MGnify/ENA primary metagenome ERZ795053 (study PRJEB30182, sample SAMN05720284) | activated sludge metagenome | isolation source: Anaerobic digester | place: Hong Kong | collected 2014-12-17 ...
GCCTGGCGGACCCGGAGCCTGGGCCGCTTCAGCTGACGCAATCTCGCGGTGCCTCACGTCCAGAAGTTGTCCAACTTCTTCGAGCGTCGCGTGTCGGCCTACCAGGTGGGGGTGGGTGGCTCGGTGGGCTTCGACGAGGACTTCTGAGTCCCGACCGAACGCAAAGGCGAGGTATGCCGTTGGCGCTGGCTCCACGGCATACCTCGCCTTTACCGCTGGGCGCGCTGGGAAACAGGATCGTGACCGTCCCGCGAAACAGATGAGTAATCGTGACGAGCAAACGTTGCTTGTTCGGCCTAGGTTGTTCATCGTGAGTTCACTGGCGAGCACTGCGGACGGGGCAGATTCCGGACCCGTGACGACGTCCGTCGGCGACCGCCGCGACCAGAAGCGTGACCCTCGGGTGCCGTTCGGGCCACCGCCGCTTCGCCGGGCGGGCCGCAAGGGTGAATGGCTGCTCGCCGCTGGCCTGCTGATCCCGAACCTCGCACTCCTCTTCGTCTTCGTCTACCGGCCGCTGCTCGACAACATCCGGCTGTCCTTCACGGACTGGAACATCAGCAGCCCGCAGGCCAACTACATCGGCTTTGCGAACTACGTCGAGTGGTTCGGCCGGGACGACACCAAGACGGTCTTCTTCAACACGGCCGTCTTCACGATCGCCACGGTCGTGCTGTCGATGGCGCTCGGCCTGGCGCTTGCCCTCCTGCTCGACCAGAAGCTCAAGGGCCGCAACCTCGTGCGCTCGGTCGTCTTCGCGCCCTTCGTCATCTCGGGCGCGGCCATCGGCGTGGCCTTCCAGTTCGTCTTCGACCCCAGCTTCGGCCTGATCCAGGACCTGCTCGCCAAGATCGGCGTCGCGAGCCCGGACTTCTACCAGAAGCCCGGCTGGGCTCTCTTCATGGTGACGGCGACCTACATCTGGAAGAACCTCGGCTACAGCTTCGTCATCTACCTCGCTGCCCTCCAGGCCCGGCGCGGGGACCTCGACGAGGCGGCCGAGATCGACGGTGCCAGCAAGTGGACCCACTTCCGCAAGGTCCTGCTCCCCCAGTTGCGCCCGACGACCTTCTTCCTGTCGATCACCGTGCTGCTCTCCAGCGTCCAGGTCTTCGACATCATCTATGCGATGACCCGCGGTGGGCCCATCGGCAACGGCACGATGACGCTGGTCTTTCAGGTCTACCACGAGACCTTTGTGAACCAACGGGCCGGTTACGGTGCGACGGTGGCGACCGTCATGTTCCTCATCCTGCTCGTCGTGACCGCAGTGCAGGTCCGCTTCATGGACAGGGAGCAGCGCGCATGAGCGGGCAGGCAGAGTCGGCCATCCAGGGTCAGGGCCGCGTCGGCAAGGTCTTCGGGTATGCCGCGATGGTTGCCGTCCTGGCCGTGATCGCTGTGCCGCTCTTCTGGATCGTCGTCACGAGCTTCAAGGCGCACGACCACATCTATGTCCGGCCGGCGGAGTACCTGCCGATCCCCTTCACCCCGGAGAACTACTCCGACGTGACGACGCGGATTCCCTTCTTCGCCTACTTCCGGAACTCGGTGATCATCACTTTCTTCACCGCCGGCATCAAGATCGTGCTCGGGGTGCTCTCGGCGTATGCGCTGTCGCTGCTCCGCTTCCCGGGTCGGGGCATCCTCTTCGTGGTGATCCTCGCGGCGCTCATGGTGCCCAACCAGATCACGATCATCAGCAACTTCGCCCTTGTCGCCCAACTCGGCTGGAAGAACACCTTCCAGGGCATCATCATCCCGCTCGCCGGCGTCGCCTTCGGCACCTTCCTCATGCGCAACCAGTTCCTGTCGTTGCCGCACGAGATCATCGAGGCCGCCCGGATGGACGGGGCCGGTCCCTTCAAGCTGCTCTGGCGCGTGGTCATGCCGCTGTCCTGGCCGACGCTCGTCGCCTTCTCGCTGATCACCATCGTCAACGAGTGGAACGAGTACCTCTGGCCCTTCCTCATGTCCGACGACGAACGCACTGCGCCCTTGCAGGTCGGCCTGACGATGTTGCAGAACAACGACGGTGTGACCAACTGGGGGCCCGTCATGGCCGGGACGGTGTTGACCATCCTCCCGGTGCTCATCCTCTTCCTCGTCCTGCAACGCCAGATGATCAAGGGCCTGACCTCCGGGGCCGTCAAGAGCTGAACCGTCCAACCAGAGCTGAACCGTCCAACCAGCACCACTCCCGCAAGAGAAAGCGACACCATGAACACCTTCTCCCGTCGAGGCTTCCTCGGCTTGGCCGGCGTCGCCGGCACCACCATCGGGCTGAGCGCCTGTGCCGGCACTGGTGGCGGCAGCACCACCAGCTCGTCGAGCTCCTCGGCCTCGGCGATGCCCAAGAACACCGGCCCGGCCACCGGCACGATCGAGTTCTGGTCCAACCACCCCGGCACCTCCAAGGACACCGAGCTCGCGATCATCGCCGAGTTCGAGAAGGCCAACGCCGGTGCCAAGGTCAACCTGGTCGATGCGGGCAAGAACTACGAAGAGGTCGCGCAGAAGTTCAACGCCGCCCTCGCCGGTGGCCAGCTGCCCGACGTCGTCGTCGTCTCCGACGTGACGTGGTTCAACTTCGCCCTCAACAAGCAGCTCGCCCCGATCGACGACCTCGCCAAGACGATCGACGTCGACACCAGCGACTACGTCGACGCGCTCCTGGGTGACTACAAGTTCGAGAACGGTCACTACGCGCTGCCCTACTCGCGCTCGACGCCGCTCTTCTACTACAACAAGGACCTCTGGTCCAAGGCCGGTCTGGAGGACCGCGGCCCCAAGGACTGGACCGAGATGAAGGACTGGATGGTCAAGCTCAAGGCCGTCGTCCCGGACGGCGGCGGCGTCATGGGTTCGGCCGACGGCTCCAACTACCTCGCCTGGGTCTTCCAGAACCTGCTGTGGGAGTTCGGTGGCGGCTACTCCAAGGACTGGAAGCCGACCTTCACCGACGCCAAGACCCTCGAGGGTGTCACCTTCTTCCAGGACCTCGTCAAGCAGGGCTACTACAAGTTCGGCAAGGCCCCCGACGCCGACTTCGGCGCCGGCCTGACCGCCTGCGCGATCATGTCCACCGGGTCGCTCGGTGGCGTGACGAAGAACGCGAAGTTCCCCTTCGGCACCGCCTTCCTGCCCGGCAAGGACAACTGCCCGACCGGTGGCGCCGGCGTCGGCATCCCCGCTGGCCTGGATGACGCACGCAAGGTGAACGCGATGAAGTTCGCCGCCTTCCTCACCAACGCCAAGTCGACGGTGACCTTCACCCAGGCCACCGGCTACATGCCGGTCCGCAAGTCGGCCCTCCAGGAGGAGGCGGAGAAGGACTTCCTGGCCAAGAACCCCAACGCCCAGACCGCCGTCGAGCAGCTGCCGCACACGCGCAGCCAGGACAATGCGCGCGTCCTCGTCCCCGGTGGGGACGCCAAGATCGGCAAGGCGCTCGACCAGATCGTCGCCGGCGAGGACCCCAAGACCGTGATGGAGGCCCTCCAGAAGGACATCCAGACCGTCATCGACAGCCAGATCACCCCCAAGCTCCCCAAGAGCTGACCCCTTCGGTATGCCGCAGGCTCGCCTCCCCTCGCGGGCCACGTCCCGGCTGTGCCATCGCGAGCAACATCGCGTGCTACGTCGCAGTAAGTGTCGCTGAAGCAGCACCTACTGCGACGTAGCAGGGACACAGCACGCTACGTCGCAGTAAGTGTCGCTGGAGCAGCACCTACTGCGACGTAGCCGGCAACCTGGCTGGCGAGCCCGCGGCATACCGTCCATTGACCACCACCACCGAGGAGACCGATGGCCACCGTCCTGTTCGACGAGGCGACCCGCAAGTACCCCAAGACCGAGGTGCCGGCCGTCGACAAGGTCACCCTCGAGATCCCCGACGGCGAGTTCCTCGTGCTCGTCGGGCCGTCGGGCTGCGGCAAGTCGACGACGCTGCGGATGCTCGCCGGGCTGGAGCCGGTGGACGGCGGACGCATCCTCATCGACGGGCACGACCAGGCCGGGGTGCGACCGCGCGACCGTGACATCGCCATGGTCTTCCAGAGCTATGCGCTCTACCCGAACATGACTGCCTTCGAGAACATGGCCTTCGCCCTGCGTAACGCCAAGGTCGAGAAGGCCGAGGTGGAGCAGCGCGTCACCGAGGCCGCCAAGATCCTCGAGCTCGAGGGCCTGCTCACCAAGAAGCCGGGCCAGATGTCCGGCGGCCAGCGCCAACGCGTTGCCATGGGGCGTGCGATCGTGCGCCAGCCCAAGGTCTTCTGCATGGACGAGCCGCTCTCCAACCTCGACGCCAAGCTGCGCGTCTCGACCCGCTCCCAGATCGCCCAGTTGCAGCGCCGGCTCGGGGTGACGACGGTCTATGTCACCCACGACCAGGTCGAGGCGATGACCATGGGCCATCGCGTGGCGGTCCTCAAGGACGGCAAGCTCCAGCAGAGCGACACCCCGGCCAAGCTCTATGACGAGCCGGTCAACACCTTCGTCGCCTCCTTCATCGGCAGCCCGGCCATCACGATGACCCGCTCGGCGGTCCGCGAGGGTGAGGTCACGATCCACGGCCTGCCCGTCAGTCTCGACCGTTCGACGCTGAGCGCCGCCCGTGGGGACGTGGTGGTCGGTTTCCGGCCGGAGGCGTGGCAGGTCGTCGGCGCAGGCGAGCCCGGGATCGACGTCGCCGTCGACCTGGTCGAGTCGCTCGGCTCGGAGGCCTTCGTCCACGGCGAGCCGGCGCGCTCCCACGACGACGCGACGGTGGCCATTGGCGCTGACCGGGTGACCTTCAAGGTCATCGGCAAGACCGACCTCGACGTCGGCGACACCGTGCGGATTGCGCCGATCGCCGAGCAGGCCCACGTCTTCGACGCCGAGTCGGGCATGCGCCTGCGATGAGCGCCTGGCCGCACGTCCCCTTCGACCTCCAAGGGCATCGCGGGGCACGCGGTCTGGCCCCGGAGTCGACGATCGCGAGTTTCGACGCCGCGATCGCGCACGGGGTGACCGGGATCGAGTTCGACGTCCGCCTCACCGGTGACGGTGAGGTCGTCGTCTGGCACGACCCCACCCTCGAGGCCGCCAAGTGCGTCTTCGAGGGGGAGGACCTCACCGAGGCCCTGGTCGCCGACCTCACCCTGGCCCAGTTGCGCAGCGTCGACGTCGGGAGCCGAACGCTCGCGGCATACCCACAGCAGGTGGCGGCACCCGGGTCACGGATCCTCACGCTCGCCGAACTCTTCGATCGGTATGCCGCGGCTCACCCCACGCTGTGGTGGACCGTCGAGGTCAAGGTCGACCCGACCGACCCGCGCGAGGTGGCGTCGCGAGAAGAGTTGACGCGCAGGGTGATTGACGCGATCAAGGACGCCGGCGTCGAAGGGCGCAGCTTCGTGCACTCCTTCGACTGGGCCGTGCTGGAGCTGGCCCGCGACATCGACCAGTCGTTGATCCTGTCGGCGCTGATGGTGCCGGGCATGCCGGTCGAGGATGTTCGGCCGTGGACCGGTTCACTGGACCCGGCCGACTTCCCTGATGAAGTGGCGGCAGCGGCTGCATTGGGGGCGTCGGTGTTCTCGCCCTACTGGACCTGGTGCACGCCGGACAACGTCGCGCGAACCCACGATTTGGGTCTGGCCGTGCTGCCCTGGACGGTCAATGAGGTCGCTGATCTCGAGGCGATGAAGGCAGCTGGGGTGGACGGTCTGGTCACCGACTACCCCGACCGCTGGACCGCTGTCTGAAGCCCCTCGAAAGGCCATGCTCCCTCGTGAGATGAGCCGCGGCATACGCCGTTGATGCTGACAGGCTGAGCGCATGGTCGAGATCGCGCTCATGGTGGTCGCGGCGCTCATCATCGGCTACAGCAAGACCGCCTTGGGCGGCCTGGCCGTCATCTCGGTCGCGATCTTCGCGACGATCATGCCCGCCAAGGAGTCGACCGCCGCGATCCTCGCCGTCCTCATGGTCGGTGACCTGGTCGCGTGCTGGCACTATCGCCGCGACGCGGACTGGTGCCTGATCCGGCGGTTGCTCCCGGCCGTGCTGCCGGGGCTGGTGCTCGGCACGCTCTTCCTTCGCGTCGTCGACGACACCGTGCTCAAGCGATCGATCGGTGGCGTGCTGCTCGTGCTCGTGCTGCTCCAATTGTGGCTCAAGACACGGGGAAGCGGCGCGACAGCGAGCGCCACGCACGAGCGACCGGCCGCCGCGTGGAGTGCCGGCACGGCCGCCGGTTTCGCAACGATGACGGCCAACGCCGCAGGAGCCGTCATGACCCTCTATCTCTCGGCGTCGGGCATCGACAAGCGTCGCTTCGTCGGCACCAACGCGTGGTTCTTCCTCATCGTCAACGCGACCAAGGTGCCCTTCTCCGTGGGCCTCGGGCTGATGCACTGGAGTGATGCGGGCCGTGCGCTCGCCCTCGCGCCGGCCGTGCTCCTGGGTGGTCTGCTCGGCTACGCGACGATCAAGCGCATCAGCCAGGCCCGCTTCGACGTCGCGCTGCTGGCGGCGAGCGCAGTGGCCGCCGCCGCGCTGCTCGTCCGCTGATCTGCACCCTCACGCCCCAAGTCGAGTGGACAGAAATCGTCGCCTGAGCGCCCAATGACTCGACGATCTCTGTCCACTCGATCGGCCGTGGGATCAGACGCGAGCCTCGAACCAGCCCGGCACCCGCCACCCGCCACACTCAACGCAGGCGGGTCGGGATGTTGTGAGGAGTGACGACCTGCACCTCAGCCGCGACCGACGTCGGGGCCCCGGGCAGCAAGCGGTGGGCCCGCAGCAGTTGTCGCCCGGCCCGCGCGAGATCGGCCCGCAAGTCGTGGTGCAGCATCGCCTGCAGCACCCCGGTCCGCAGGAGTGCCGGGTTGTCGGCGTCGAGGTCGTGCCCGAGATGCAGCCGTGGAGGCGCCCCTGCTCAGGGTCCTCGTCCGCGCCGACACGCGCAACGGGCTGAGTCGCAACTCCTCCGTGATGGTGGACAAGGTGACCACCATCCGACGGAGCAACGCGCAGTCGACCCTCGGCCACTTGGACACGCCCTCGCTGGTCGAGGTCGAGCGGCGGCTGTGGTGCTCCTCGGTGTCGTTCGCTGCACGCCTCGCGACGACGTCAGAAGCCGAGGTTGCGGGCCGAGGCCCGGATCGCGTCGGCACTGGCGGTGAGGCGCGCGAGCTCGCCGTCGTCGAGAGGCACCTCGAGCCGCTGCCCGGCGCCACGCGCATTGACCAGGGTGGGCACCGACATGCAGACGTCGGTGATGCCGTGCCAGTCCTGCAGCAGCGTCGAGATGGGGAGCACGCGGTTCTCGTCGCGGCGGATGGACTCCACGATGCGAGCGACGGCCAGCCCCACGGCATAGTTGGTCGCGCCCTTGCCCGCGATCACCTCGTAGGCGGCGTTGACCACTTGATGCGCGATCTCGTCACGGCGCGCCGGCCCGAGCCGACCGGTCTGCTGCTCCCAGCTCGTGAGCGGCACGCCACCGATCGCGGCCGAGGACCACAGCGGCACCTCGGTGTCACCGTGCTCGCCCGCCATGTAGGCGTGGACATTGCCGACGGCCACCTCGCACGCCTCGGAGACGAGCCAGCGCAGCCGGGACGAGTCGAGGACGGTGCCCGAGCCGAAGATGCGGTCCGGCGGCAGGTCGGTGATCTTCAGCGACGCGTAGGTGACGACGTCGACGGGGTTGGTCACGAGGACATAGATGGCGTCGGGAGCCACCGCCTGCACCGCCGGCAGGACCTTCTTCATGAGGTCGACGGTCGCGCCGGCGAGGTCCATGCGCGTCTGGCCCGGCTTCTGCTTGGCGCCGGCCGTCACGACGACCACGTCGGAGCCACCGCAGATCTCGACGTCGTCCGATCCGTCGATCTCGGCCTCGGGGACGAACATCGCCCCGTGCCCGAGGTCGAGCACCTCGGCCCGCACCTTGGCGGCGTTGATGTCGTGCAGCACGACCCGTCGGGCCGCTCCGCGCACGAGCATCGCGTAGGCCGAGGTGGCCCCGACCGCCCCGGCGCCGACCACGGCCACCTGGAATCGCTCTCCGCGCATGCCGCCAGCCTATTGCCGCGATGCGGCGTCCGGCCAGGGGTGAAGGCTCGTCGGGAGGCGATTCAGGAGTTCTGGGGGAAGCCCAGGTTGATGCCGGCGTGACTCGGGTCGAGCCAGCGGGAGGTGATGACCTTGCCGCGGGTGTAGAAGTGGACACCCTCCATGCCGTAGGCGTGGCTGTCGCCGAAGAGCGAGGCCTTCCAGCCGCCGAAGGAGAAGAAGGAGACGGGGACGGGGATCGGCACGTTGATGCCGACCATGCCGACCTCCACCTCGTTCTGGAAGCGGCGGGCGGCGCCACCGTCGTTGGTGAAGATCGCGGTTCCGTTGCCGTAGGGGTTGTCGTTGATGAGCTTGAGGCCCTCGTCGTAGGAGCCGACGCGCACGACCGACAGAACCGGGCCGAAGATCTCGTCGTCATAGATCGGCATGCCCGGCGCGACCTTGTCGAAGAGCGTCGGGCGCAGGAAGAAGCCCTCGCCGTCGGCGTCGATGTCGCCCTCGCGACCGTCGACGAGCAGCTCGGCACCGGCCTCGACGCCGAGGTCGAGGTAGGACGCGACCTTGTCGCGGTGGACCTTGGTGACAAGCGGACCCATGTCGGGGTTGCGGGTGCCGTCGCCGGTCCGCAGCTTGGCCATCCGCTCCTTGATCTTGTCGATCAGCTCGTCCGCGATGGGCTCGACCGCGATCAGTGCCGAGATCGCCATGCAGCGCTCACCGGCCGAGCCGAAGCCGGCGTTGATGGCGGCGTCGGCGGCCAGGTCGAGGTCGGCGTCGGGGAGGACGAGCATGTGGTTCTTGGCGCCACCGAGAGCCTGGACGCGCTTGCCGTTGGCGGTGGCGGTCTCGTAGACGTACTTCGCAATCGGGGTGGAGCCGACGAAGGAGACGGCCTTGACGTCGTCGTGCTCGAGCAGTGCGTCGACGGCTTCCTTGTCGCCGTGGACGACGTTCATGACGCCCTCGGGAAGACCGGCCTCCTGCCAGAGCTTGGCGACGGCGTTGACGGCCGACGGGTCCTTCTCGGACGGCTTGATGACGACGGCGTTGCCGCAGGCGATGGCGATCGGCACGAACCACAGCGGGACCATGGCGGGGAAGTTGAACGGGCTGATGATGGCGACCACACCGAGCGACTGGCGGATCGAGAAGACGTCAACGCCGGTCGAGACGTTCTCGGAGTAGCCACCCTTGAGCAGGTGCGAGATGCCACAGGCGAACTCGGCGACCTCGAGGCCACGCATGACCTCACCGAGGGCGTCGGAGGTCACCTTGCCGTGCTCGGCGGTGATGAGCTCGGCGATCTCGTCCTTGCGCTCGTTGAGCAGCTCGCGGAACTTGAAGAGGATCTGCGTGCGCTTGGTCAACGTCGAGTGCTGCCACTCGTTCTCCCACGCCACCTTCGCCCCGCGCACGACCTCGTCGACCAGCTGCGGCGTGGCCAGGTCGAGCACACCGGTCTGCTCGCCGGTGGCGGGGTTGTAGACCGGCGAGGTGCGCTCGGCCGGTCCATCCCACTCGGCTCCGGCGATGAGGTGGGTGATGCGGGTCGGGCTCATAGCACTCACGCTTTCGGTCGATCGAACTTTGTTAGGACAAACTAGCATGAGGAGGGTGTCACGCGGAAGGGTGCCCGGGGTCCAGCCACCCATGGATCTCGTCCCGGCTCAGACCATCCCTCGTCCGGCGCATCCGGGACACGGCATGATCGAGCCATGACCTCCGCAGACATCGCCGCCGCTGACACTTCCAGGGTCTTCCACTCCTGGTCGGCCCAAGGCTCGCTTGCCCCGCTCGCCATCGCCGGCGGTGAGGGCAGCACCGTCTGGGACCACGACGGCAAGCGCTACCTCGACTTCTCCAGCCAGCTCGTCTTCACCAACCTCGGGCACCAGCACCCCAAGGTCGTCGCCGGCATCGTCGAGCAGGTGCAGCAGTTGGCGACCATCGCTCCGGCGCACGCCAATGAGGCTCGGGCCAAGGCAGCCGAGTTGATCCTCGACCGCGCGCCCGAGGGCTTCGACAAGGTGTTCCTCACCAATGGCGGCGCCGACGCCAACGAGAACGCCATCCGGATGGCGCGCCTGGTCACCGGACGCGACAAGGTCATCTCCCGGTATCGCAGCTATCACGGCAACACCGGAGCGGCGATCGTCGCCACCGGGGACTGGCGCCGGGTGCCCAACGAATTTGCTCGTGGCCACGTCCACGTCTTCGGCCCCTACCTCTATCGATCGGAGTTCTGGGCAACGACGCCGGAGGAGGAGTCAGCCCGCGCGCTGCACCACCTCGAGCGCGTCATCCAGGCCGAGGGACCCCAGTCGGTCGCGGCCATCCTGCTCGAGACCATCCCGGGCACGGCCGGCGTGCTCATGCCGCCGCCGGGCTATCTCGCGGGCGTGCGCGAGATCGCTGACCGCTACGGCATCATCCTCATCCTCGACGAGGTCATGGCCGGCTTCGCGCGCACCGGTGAGTGGTTCGCGCTCGATGCCTTCGACGTGCGACCGGACCTGATCACCTTCGCCAAGGGCGTCAACTCCGGCTATGTGCCCGTCGGCGGCGTCATCATCTCCGAGCCGATCTCGGCGGCCTTCGACAAGCGCGTCTTCCCCGGGGGCCTGACCTATTCGGGCCACCCCCTGGCCGCGGCCAGCATCGTCGCGAACCTCACGGCCATGGCGGAGGAGGGCGTCGTCGAGCACGCCCGACAGATCGGGACCGACGAGCTCGGCCCTGGCCTCGAGGCACTCGCCGACAAGCACGAGGTCATCGGTGAGGTGCGCGGGACCGGAGTGTTCTGGGCGGTGGAGTTGGTGGCCGATCGGGGTTCACGCGAGCCCTTGGCGGCGGCCGACATGGGTCGCCTCAAGGGTGACCTGACCCAGGCCGGTCTGCTCCCCTTCATCGCCGACAACCGGCTGCACGTCGTGCCGCCGGCGGTCGTCACCGCGGATGAGGTCGCCCAAGGTCTGGAGATCATCGACGGCGCGTTGTCGCGGCTCTGACGCAGCGCACCCCCCGGCGCTGAGACCGAGTCGCCGGTCACTTGGGGGCCAGAGCGTGGCCGCTGGCGCACGCATGGGGTCGAACGCCGTCAGCTCGGCCCGGTAGGCCGGCTCGAAGCGCTCCATGAAGGACCACTTCTGCGGCCCGGGCGGGAAGGTCACGCCGGGCTCGGCGGACGTGAACGCATAGGAGTCGTCCAGCCCGACCGAGAGCGACCCGTCGGAGCCGTGGACCTCCATGCGCACGTCGTGCCCGCCACCTTTGTAGCGCGTCGCCGTCACGACGACGAGGGTGTCGTCCTCCATCGTCAGCACCGCCGCCGCGGTGTCGACGTCACCACCGTCGGTGAAGAACTTGTCGCCCTTGTTGGCGCCCACGGCATACACGCTCTTGACCTCTTGGCCGGTCACGAACCGCAGGATGTCGAAGTCGTGGACCGAGCAGTCGCGGAAGAGGCCGCCGGAGGTGGGGATGTATGCCGCGTGCGGCGGACTCTGGTCATGGGTCGCCGCGCGGATCGTGTGGATGAAGCCCAGCTCGCCGGCTTGCACGGCCTCGCGCAGGCGGCGATAACCGTTGTCGAAGCGGCGCTGGAAGCCGATGTGGACCGGCACGTCCGACTGAGCAGCCAACTGCGCCAACTCGATCGAGCCCTCCAGGTCACCGGCGACCGGCTTCTCGCAGAAGGTCGGCACGCCCGCGGCGATCGCGGCCTTGAGCAGGTCGGCGTGGGTGTGGGTGCCGGTGGTGATGACGAAGCCGTCGATGCCGGAGGCGAGCAACTCCTCGATGCTGCCCACCGTCGTGGCGCCGACCTCATCGGCCACCCGGGCAGCTGACTCGGGCACCACGTCGAAGAGGACGAGCTCGTCCACCTCGGGCAGCCCGACGAGGATCTTGGCGTGGAAGGCGCCGATCCGGCCGGTGCCGGCGAGGCCGATCTTCATGAGGGTCTCCAGTGGGTCGAAAGTTGTTGCGGGACAGCGGTTCTCGAGGTCTTTTCAGGCAAGTCGAGGGTCGACCGGCAGGTCCGGCCACGACTCGCGCACCCAGGCATGAGCAGGGTCGTCACAGATCAGCCAGGCCCGTTCGGGTCCGGGGCCGGCCATGACGTTCAGGTAGTACAGGTCGGCGTCCGGGGAGATCAGCGCACTCGCATGGCCGTACTGCGACGCGGCCACGGTGACATTGCCCGCGCTGCCACCGAGGAACTTGGCAAAGCTCTCGACGCCCTCGAGCCCGACGCCGGACTGCATCGGATAGAGGTCGACCCCCACGCGCCCGATGGCCAGGACGTCGAAGGGCTTGAGGTGCATCGGTGCCCTTTCCGCCCGTCCAGGAGGGCGCAGCGGCCGGGGCGCCTGAGGAGCCGCTGATCGACCCGGTGCCAGCATGGCGAGGAATGCCATTTGTTAGAACATTCTTTTCTCTCTTTGTTCTGAGAGCAGGACATACACTCGAGTTGTGCTGCAGATCCCCGTCACCATCGACCGCTCCTCGCCGGTCCCGCTCTATCACCAGCTCTATGAGCAACTCTCGGCCGCCATCGAGACGGGGCGACTCAAGCCCGGCGACGCCTTCGAGAACGAGTTGGCCCTTGCCGACCGCCTCCAGTTGTCGCGGCCGACCGTGCGGCGGGCCATCGCTGAACTCGTCTCGCGCGGGCTCCTCGTCCGTCGCCGCGGCGTCGGCACCACCGTCGCCAGCCAGGTCATCCACCGCCGGGACGAGCTGACCAGTCTCTTCGACGACATCTCGCGCCGCGGCCAGAAACCGACGACCGAAGTGCTCGACTTCGTGCCCGACCTCGAGAACCCGGTCGCCGCCGAGGCCCTCGGCCTGCCCGCCGACACCCCGCTGCTCTTCATCGAGCGCCTCCGCCTGGCCGGCGACGTGCCGACCGCCGTCATGCAGAACTGGATCCCTCCCCGCTTCGCCGATCTCACCGAGAGCGAGGTCGCCAAGGGATCTTTGTATGCCGCGTTGCGGGCTCGCGGGGCCCGCCCGGCTGTCGCTCACCAGACGATCGGGGCACGGCGTCCGAGCGCCAAGGAGCGTCGCCTCCTCGCCCTGGCGGCCGGCGACCCCCTCCTGACGATGAGCCGGCGCGCCTATGACGGGGACGGCTCGGCGGTCGAGTTCGGCGACCACTGCTACCGCTACGACCAGTACACCTTTGACGTCACGGTCCACGAGAGCTGACCCGCACCCCGCCTTGACACCTTGGTGCCCGCGTGAGTCTTCGCCGTGGCGAGCACTCACGCGGACGCAAGGCCGTCCCTCGACTGCCCGGGCTCGCCGTGGATCGGCTCGATCGACCCGCGCGACCACCCCGACGTCGCGGCCGCGGTCGCGGCCCTTGGTGACGAGGTCATCTCGCCGTACTACCTGTGGTGCCTGCAGGACGGCTTCGTGGCGCGGGCCCACGAGGAGGCCCTGGGAGTCCTGCCGTGGACGGTCAACGAACCGTCCGACCTGGACGCGGTCCGGGAGGCCGGCGTTGACGGCCCAGTGACCGACTATCCCGACCGGGTGGCACTGCCCCGACCCGCCTGACCGCGATCGAGGAGCGCGCCGCCGGCCACCCCGAGCGCAGCACAGACCATCGCCGCCACGAACGGGTACCCGAAGCCGAGCAGCGCCATGGACCACGGGTCCGGCGCGGGCAGGAAGCTCGCGAGGTCCTGGCCGACGGTCGGCACGTCCTGCAGGCGGCGCGCCGAAATGAACTCGGATACCCCGTTGAACAGCCCGAGCAGGAGCGCCATCATCCCCCACGTCCACAGGGCCGGCCAGCCGTGGCGCCGCCCGTCGAGGAAGGACCAGAGGAGGATCACCAGGCCCCCGATAGCGAAGGCGAAGAGCCCGGCACCGATGTTGGCGCCGCCGCTGTCGTCCCCCCGCGTGGTGACCCAGTCGAAGCCCTTCCCGGCCAACCACCCCACGGCGAGCACGACGGCCAGACGGAGCACAGCCCCCGCGGCATACCTCATGTGGTCATCCTGCGCCGACAGGAGCCCGAGGCTCGCATCCCGCCACTCGCGCTTCCAGGCGGCCCGTGCCGTGCCCACCACCTCGGCGACGAGCTCGGCCGAGGTGAGATCGAGGACACCGGTCTCTCAGAAGGGGTCGTCGATGACGTGACGGAGGTACTGGCGGGGGGCGGAGAGGAAGCGGCGATAGTGGTCGACGACCTCGAGGTCCTCCCACCGGCTCTCCCGTATGCCGTGTCCGCCCAGCTCCAGCACCCGCGCCCCCGGGATGGCCGCGATGAGGGGCGAGTGCGTGGCGACGAGCACCTGCGCGCGCGGCCGGCGCGCCATGTCGGCGAGCTCGGCGACCAGGTGCAGCTGGGCTTGGAAGGACAGGCCCGCCTCCGGCTCGTCCATGACGAAGAAGCCGTCCTTGGCGAACCGGCTCGAGCCCAACAGGGCGACGAAGGACTCGCCGTGCGAGAGCGTGTGGAACTCCGGGTCGCGACTCCACGGGCTCTCGGACCGATTGGCGGACAGATAGGAGAAGAGCCCGTGCATGGTCTCGGCACGCACGAAGTAGCCCCACTTGCTCGCCCCCGCGCCACGCACGAGGGTCAGCCACTCGTGGAGCGGTGACTCGCTGGCAAAGGTCTGGTGACGCGCACCCGTCGATCCGCCCTCGACGCCCAATCCGTATGCCGCGGCGATCGCCTCCACGATCGTCGACTTCCCCGAGCCGTTCTCACCGAGAAGGATCGTGCAGTCGGCCAGGTCGAGCCCGTTCTCGAGAAGTTGCACGACGGCCGGGACCGTGAGCGGCCAGACCGGTGTCGGCGGTCGATCCCCAGCCGCTGGCTCGGGGGCGTCGGGCTCCTCACCGGGCAGCACGGCATACGAGGCCCGCTCGACGCGACGGACCGGAAGCCGGCTGAACTCCACGCCCAAACGCTAGCCGCCGCCACCGACGGCGACCCCCTCCCCGGCAGGGACAGGGGGCTCCCAGCGCTCGTCCAGCGCGGCGGCATACCCTTGACCCTTGTGACCGACACGCCCGCCGCTCCCGAGGAGTCCCTGCCCGAGCAGATGCGGATCCGTCGCGAGAAGCGTGATCGCCTGCTCGCCGCCGGCACCGCGCCCTATGTCTTCGACGCGCACCGGACGCACACGCTGGCGCAGGTCCGCGAGCAGTGGGGGCACCTCGAGACCGGCGAGGAGACCCAGGACGTCGTCACCGTCGCCGGGCGGGTGGTCTTCATCCGCAACACCGGCAAACTCGCGTTCGCCACCCTGCAGGAGGGCATCGGCACCCGCCTGCAGGTCATGCTCAGCCTGGCCGAGGTCGGCGAGGATGCACTGGCCGCATGGAAGTCCGATGTCGACCTCGGTGACCACGTCGCCGTCACCGGCCGCGTCATCTCCAGCCGCCGCGGCGAACTCTCGGTGATGGCCACGTCGTGGATCCTGGCGAGCAAGGCGCTGCGCCCGATGCCGGTGCTGCACAAGGAACTCTCCGAGGAGAGCAGGGTCCGTCAGCGCTACGCCGACCTCATCGTGCGCCAGGAAGCCCGCGACATGGTCCGCACCAAGGCCCGCATCATGTCGGCCATTCGTCGCGAAATGGAGAAGCAGGGCTATGTCGAGGTCGAAACCCCGATCCTGCAACTGATCCACGGCGGCGCGGCGGCGCGACCGTTCACGACGCACATGAACGCGTTCGACCAAGAAATGACCCTGCGCATCGCCCTCGAACTCAATCTCAAGAAGGCGATCGTCGGGGGTGTCGACCGGGTCTACGAAATGGGTCGAATCTTCCGCAACGAAGGCGTCGACGCCACGCATTCACCCGAATTCACGATGCTCGAGGCCTATCAGGCCTACGGCGATCAGCAGACCATCGGCGCCCTCATCCGCGACCTCTATCTGGCGGCCGCCGATGCCTACGGGTCCCGCCAGATCGAGACCGATCAGGGCACCATCGACCTCGACGGTGAGTGGCGGTGGGTCTCGGTCTATCCGGCCGTGAGCGCCAAGGTCGGCGAGCCGGTCACCGTGGACACCCCGGTCGAGACCCTTCGGGGGTATGCCGCGGCGCACGACATCGCAGTCGACCCCGCCTGGGACAAGGACAAGGTCTTCCTCGAGCTGGTCGCCGAGCTCGTCGAGCCGGATTGCATCCAGCCGACGTTCCTGTGCGACTACCCGGCCATCGCACAACCGTTGGCGCGAGCCCACCGCAGCGAGCCCGGCCTGATCGAGGCCTGGGACCTGATGATCGGCGGGGTCGAGCGAGGCACCGGCTTCTCCGAGCTGATCGACCCCGTCGTCCAGCGCGAGGTCCTCACCGCCCAGTCGATCAAGGCGGCTGGTGGCGACCCCGAGGCGATGCAACTGGACGAGGACTTCCTGCGCGCCCTGGAGTACGGCGCGCCCCCCATGGGCGGTCTCGGGCTGGGCATCGACCGGCTCGTCATGCTCTTCACCGGCGCCAACATCCGCGAGACGATCCTCTTCCCCCACCTCAAGGCCGAGGGGTGATCGCGATGCCCGAATGGTGGTCCGACGTGTGGCCCTACCTGGCCGCGATCCTGCCGACGATCTGCGTCGGATTCCTTTTCTACTTCATCATCAAGGCGATGATCGAGGGAGATCGCCGAGAGCGCATTGCGCAGGCAAAATGGGAAAAGGAGCACCAGCCCAAGGATTCTTCGCCCCCGAAATAGCGCCACCTCCATTTTGTGCATTATTGTGTGACTGCAACAATTCATATATCGGAAGGCGGCATCATGGCCAAGAAGATCACCATCACCCTCGTCGACGACATCGACGGCACCTCCAGCGCCGACGAGACGGTGTCCTTCTCGCTCGATGGGGTGAGCTACGAGATCGACCTGTCCTCGGACAATGCCGGCAAGCTGCGCGACGCCCTGGCCATCTATGTCGCCAACGCAGAGCGCATCGGTGGCCGCAAGTCGACGGGCCGCGCGGCGAGTGGCAACAGCCGCAAGCAGGTCGGTGACGTCCGGGAGTGGGCTCGCGCCAACGGTCACACCGTCAACGACCGCGGCCGCATCCCCGCCGACATCCAGGCCGCCTACGACAAGGCGCACGCCTGAGCCTGGCCGAGGCGCTCACCCGCGAGCACCCCTGGCTGACCTTCTGCGACGCCGACGCCCCCGGGGACTGGCTGAGCCTGACCCTCGATCCGATTCCGTGGCAGCAGGCGCTGGTCGCGCAGCACGCACGGTGGTACCCCGGCGTCGACGCCCCCCAGGTCGCCGCCGCGTTCGTCCTGCAGTACCTCCTCCAGATCCCCGCCCACACCCTCGCGTATGCCGCGGGGCTGGCCGACGCTCCCCCCGAGCCTGAGGCGAGGGCGCACGGCTGGGCCGCCCAGCTGAGCTTCACCCTCGGGCCGAACCACGTCCCGGATCGCGTTCGGCTGCCCCGGCTCTCGCCGACGGGCGGGCCGGGCAGCGGACTGGCCCGGGCCGAGCGGGAGTATCGCGCGATCGCGGAACCCGTGGCCGCGGCATACCCGGCGATCGCGAAGCTCGGCAGCGCGACGCGCGGCGGCCTGGTGACGGACATGTGGCGCCAGGCCGTCGCGCGCGGCCGAGCCGTCGAGCGTGAGTCGTGCTGCTTCCTCTATGTCATGCCCGGCTGCCATGAGTGCGCTGGCTGCCCCAGACTGAAGCGATGAGTCACGACGATCGCGTGGCGGTTGGGGCATGTCATCGTCGGGGTCCTCGCCATGCGGGTGGCCGGCCACTTCGGCGGCCCACCCGCGGACCACGACAGCTGGCCGTGGGCTCGCACCGCCGATGAAACGCTCACCCAACTCGACAAGGCGTATGCCGCTTCCGCCACTTGGCCGAAGTGGCCCTCCTTCGCGACCTGTGGGTCCATCGCTTCTCCCGCTGACGCCCCGCCGGGAACGCAGAGGTGCCGGGTGCCCGCGGCTGCGGACACCCGGCACGTGACGGGAGGCAGCGGCGCGCCGGCCCCTGTTCCGGCGCGCCGCCTCGCTCACCGTCCGGCGGTCACTTCACCTCGCGGGTGAGGACGCGCCAGGTCCCGATGGCCAATGGCAGCACGACCCAGAAGCCGACACCGGTCGCCAGGTGCGCCCAGTCCGCGCCGTTCATCTTGCCGTCGACGAGGGGGCCGGTCACCTGGTTGAGGTCGAGCCAGACGGCGACCTTGGCCACGGTGGGGAAGGCCGAGGCCAGGATCGTCCACACCGTGGGGAGCACCAGGGCACCGACGATGGCGAGCGGAGTGTTGAGCAGCGCCAGTCCGAAGGCCACACCCTGCAGGACGAAGATCGTCAGCATCAGGATCACGCCCGGCACGGAGATGGCCCCGAAGTCGAGTTCGCCGCCGGTGGCCAGCGCGAGAAGGGTCGACGTCGCGAAGGCGACCGCGATGACGATCAGGCCGAGCAGGGCGGCGGCGACCACCTTGGCGGTGACCACGCGGCCACGTCGCGGCTCGAGGGTGAAGGTCGTCAGGCCGGTCCGCTGGCTCCACTCCTGGGTCGCGGACATGATCCCGAGCACCGGCAGCAGGATCGCCATGGGCAGCACGCTCAGGCCCAGGTAGGACGTCACTGTGCGCTCGCCCTCCCCGCCCCAGATGGCCAGGGCGCCACAGGCGAGGACGACGACGGCGCAGAGCACGATGAGCAGCCAACGCCCGGCGCGGGTGTCGACCGCCTTGCGCAGCTCGATGCGGACCAGTTGGGCCAGGGATGCCGCGGGCGCCGGGTCGAGGGATCGCCGGCTGCCCGGGCGGGGCGACGATGCCGTTTCGGTCGAGTCGTCGGTCGTCGGGCCGGCCGTCGATCGGTCGGAGAGTCGGGTGGTCGAGACGGTGGTCATGCTGCTGCTCCTTCGCGCGAGGTGGCGGCGGTCAACTCGAGGAACATCTCCTCGAGCGATCCGGCGCCGCCGGCTGACAGTTCGGTGAGGACGACTCGCTCCTCGAGGGCCACGGCGCCGATGACCTCCGGCGCGGCGTTGACGAGCAGGACGCCCGCGGAGGACGTGACGTCGAGGTCTCGGGCGCGCAGGGCGGTGGCCAGGGCGTCGAGCGCGGCGGCGTCCACGGCACCCACTCGAGTGCCGCGTGCCCCGACCAGATCAGTCGTCGTGCCCTGCGCAACGATCCGGCCGCGACCGATCATGACGATCTCGTCGGCGATGACCTGCACCTCGGTGAGCAGGTGCGAGGACAGCAGCACGGTGCCGCCGCCGTCGGCGAAGTCGCGCAGCAGGCCGCGCATCCAGTGGATCCCCTGTGGGTCCAGGCCGTTGGCCGGCTCGTCGAGGATGAGCACCTGCGGGTCGCCGAGGAGTGCCGCGGCCAGGCCAAGTCGCTGACGCATGCCCAGGGAGTAGTTGCGCACCCGTCGCCCGGCCTCGTCGTCGGTGAGACCGACCCGCTCCAGGGCGGTCGCGACCTGGCCCTTGCCCAGGCCCATGTGCAGGGCGGCGATGGTGAGCACCTCGCGCCCGGTGCGACCGGGGTGTTGGGCGGAGGCGTCGAGCATGACGCCGACGTGCCGACCGGGGTTGGGCAGGTCACGGTAGGGGTGGCCCAGAACGGTGGCCCGACCACTCGTCGGGGGCGTGAGCCCGGTGACCATGCGCAGGGCGGTGGATTTGCCGGCCCCATTGGGACCGAGGAAGCCGACGACGGTCCCGGGCTGGACCGTGAAGGTGATGTCGTCGACGGCGGTGAACTGGCCGTATCGCTTGGTGAGGTGCTCGATCTGGATCATGGCTCCACTCTCCCCATCGCAGGTGCCCACCGGCATCGGCCGAGGGTCGGGAGCGTCTCCACCTTTGGTCGCAGATCCACGCCCCACCCACGACCAAGGTCCGATGCCGGGCCGGCGGTCGCCTCCCTACAGTGGCCCAGTGAGCACCGAGCCTGACAACGAGTGGTCCCCCGATCGGGTGAGCCGCTTCGGGCTGCTCTGGCGGATCGCGGTCGCCGGACTCACCGGCTATCTGTTCTGGTTCTCCGTCGTCGCCCTCTTCACCGAGCAGCAGGCGCCGGTCACGGCCGCAACTGCGCGGCTGGTCATGATCGACCCGCTCCTGGGACTGGTCTCCTTGGGGATCGTCGCGCGCTGGCGCCGCACCCACCCCATGGCGACGGCCATCGGGGTCGCCCTGATCTCGCTCTTCTCGATCAGCTCGAGCGGCGCGAGCATCTGGGCGGCCGTCTCGGTGGCGACCCGTCGCCGTCCCCGCGAGCTCGCGATCCGAAGCGGCCGGCCCCGGCGTTCTCCTTGCCCAGGTCACGGTCCTGCAGCACGGTGAACTGCTCGGCGAGCAGGTCCGCGACGGCGAGGATGTCGCCGTGGACGTAGGTGATCACCCGGACCCCGACCAGGTCGGTGATCTCGCTCATCGGGTCGACCTCGCCATGGCTCTCGTGGAGCAGGCGGCGGGCCTTGCCGGTGAAGGACTGGATCGACTTGGTCCGTCCGGTCACGCTCAGATAGTTGATGCCCGCGTCATCGATGATCGCGGTCACGTGCGCGATCATCTCCCGAGTGGCCCGCTCCAGAGCGGGCCGCAGCTCGGCATACTTCGCGACGGCGCGATCGATCTTGCGGGGACCCATGGGGGGATCCTCTCAGGCTCGGTGGTGGAGAATCGTCTGTGGCATCACTGAGTGCTCGACAGCCGCGAGAAGAGCCCGTCCGATGTCGAGCCCATCGGCGCGCTCACTTGGTCGGCAAAAGCGTCCCCGTAAACACCATGTTGTCGATCGAGGGTCCCCCCTCTGATCGCTGCAGGCAAGTGATCAACACCAAGCGCCCAGGGGTGTTTGCCCAGATGGTCTTCGCGTGAGGAAGCTGTGCCTTGGTGATCGACTGCGACTGGGTGATCGCGTACCGCAGGCCACTCACCTCCACAATCGCCCCCGGAGCCAAAGAACCGGTCCCTCGGTCGACATCGATCAGGTAGTTGCCGGGGCCAATCGCTCCTCCGCGCAGCGAATGGGTCACGAGGTAGACGGTCCCCGACGAAGCTTTCCCAATCGTCGTCCCGAGGTTTCGCACCAGGTATGCCGATGTGAACCCTGGCGGGGTGATCTCACCGTCTACCTCATCCAGTGCTCCGAGCGGAACGTTTAAGCCGACTGATGGCACGATGAGGCGCCCTTGCCCACTATCGATCGCTCGTGACTTCGAGGGTGGTACGGGCACCAGCCCTGGATCTAGCGTCACCCGATTTCCGCGCATGTCCACGGCGGTGGCGGTCGTCGGGCCACTCGGACTTCGAGTCAGGCTCACCACCGTGCCCACGATGCCGACAAGCCCAAGAAGTAGGCACAGCAGAAGGGCGGCCGTCAGACCACGGCCGCCCTTCCGCTGACCTGATGGTGGCGTGCTCAATCAGTGCCAGTCAGTTGCTCTGGCGATTGTGACGACGCGCCACGAGCCCAAGGCCAGCAGCCGCGAACAGGCCGATCAAGCCCATCGCGCCCCAGAGCAGAGCCGCGTTGCCGCCGCTCTCGGCCAGAGCTCCACCTGTGTGCACCGTCGGCCCGACGGGCGTGGCGCACACCTTGGACTCCAACTGCTTGGTCCAGGTCGCCGTACCGTTCTCGTTCAACGTCCACCCTGGGGCAGCCTTCAACGTGAACCCTTCACCAGCGGTGGCAGTCACCGTCACCACATGAGACGCACTGGTCTCCTGCGTGTAGGTCACACCCTCAGTGGTCGGCAAAGACACCGTCTCCCACACCGTCGCACCCTGGTTAGCCTCGGTGCACTCCTCCATGCTGACCTCCGGAACAACCGGAGCCACCACCATGGCGCACACCTTGGACTCCAACTGCTTGGTCCAGGTCGCCGTACCGTTCTCGTT
>ERZ795053.2530-NODE-2530-length-21949-cov-8.851009_pt1 | contig 21949 bp, 16 predicted proteins | sample MGYA00375137_ERZ795053 | MGnify/ENA primary metagenome ERZ795053 (study PRJEB30182, sample SAMN05720284) | activated sludge metagenome | isolation source: Anaerobic digester | place: Hong Kong | collected 2014-12-17 ...
CGGCTCCCACCCCTCCTCGATCAGCGCGAGGAGCACCTCCACCACCCGCGCGTCGAAGCGCGACCCGCTGCCGGAGCGCAGCACCCCGATGAGCGCGTCGGTGTCGAGCCCGGGACGATAGGCGCGGTCGGAGCGCATCGCGTCGAAGACATCGGCCACGGTGAGGATCCGCACCAGCAGCGGGATCTCGTCATCCTTGAGGCCGAGCGGGTAGCCGCTGCCGTCGAGCAGTTCGTGATGGTGCCGCACCATCGGCAGGAGCGGGGCAAACCCGGGGATCGCCGCGAGCCGCTGGACGCCGAGGTCCGGATGCGAACGGATCAGGTCGCGCTCGGCGGTCGTCAGTGGCCCGACCTTGTCGAGCACCGCGGTCGGGATGCCGAGCTTGCCGATGTCGTGGACCAGGCCGCCCAGCTCCAGGTGGCGCAGGTCGCGACGGGAGAGCCCGAGTCGCCGACCGAGTTCCACGGCCCAGGCGGCGACCCGCTCGGAGCGCCCCATCGTCCACGGCGAGACCGCATCGACCATCCGCGCCACGGCCCGCATCGCGCCGGTGCCGACGGCCTCGAGTTCCTCGAAGCGCAGCACCGTCCCGAACGGGAGCGCGGCGTGCTCCGCCAGTTGCCGCCCATCGGCCGCCCGCTCGGCGGTGGTGGTCCCTCCCTCGGGCCACTGGACCACCAGCACCGCCAGGGTCTCCTCCTCCACCTCGATCGGCCAGGCGGCCACGGCGGCGTCGGCATCGCGCGAGGGCCAGATCGACCCGAGCGCCCACGCCTCGCCGGTCCAGGGAGCACTCGCCAGTCCCGGTCGCCCGAACAGCATCGCCGGTGAGGGGATCTCGGCCCGCTCCGTGGTGCTGCCATCGTGCTCGCGGATCACCATCGACCACGCCCCGTCGCTGTTCACCGGCGCGAGCATGCACGCCGCCCGGTGGCAGCCCAGCAGCGTGAACGCGGCGTCGAACAGGGCGGCGCGGGTCGCGGCGAGGGTGCGCGAACGCATCGCCGCGGCATCGAGCTGCCGGAGCACGAGGGGGAGATCGGGGGTGGGAGGCATGTCAGGGAGCATCGCCCGCTGTACCGGTGAGGTCCACCCCTCCTCCGACGGGACGATCGCGGGCGCCGCCTCGACGGGGCCCTCGCTCAGCACGCGGCGCGGCCCCGACGAAAGAGGGCGAGGCGCACGGCGTCGACGACCACGGCGAGATCCTCGAGCTTCCCGAGGAGGGGGGCGCCGATCTCCTCGATCCGCGAGCTCACCAGCGGATCATCGGCGATGCCGGTCAGGAAGATCACCCGCCCCTCCAGCGCCGGATGCTCGGCGATGAGGCGCGGATAGAAGTCGAGGCCGTTGCCGCCCGGCATCATCACGTCGCTGATGACGACGTCCGGCGGCGCGGAGGCCATCGTCGACAACGCGCTGGCCGGCGAGTCGGCCTCGGCCACCTCGTAGGCGGCCCGCTCGAGCTGGCGGCGGAGGGCGCGCCGCAGGTCGGCGTCGTCATCGACGATGAGGATCAGGGGCGTCACCCCCCTGTGATCGGACGCGGGCGCCGAAAGCTTAGCCCCGGATCCCGTTTGACCCCCGGGCCCGGCGGCGGGTAGCTTTCCGGGCTATGACCGAGATCACCATCGAAACCACCGCCCAGGATGTTGCCTCCCGCTCCCTGCGCGTGACCGTCCCCGTCGAGAAGCTGGCCGCGGCCGAGCGCCGGGCCGTCAAGGAATACGCCCGCCAGGTCCGGCTTCCCGGATTCCGGAAGGGGCACGCCCCCGAACCGGTCGTCCGCCGCCGTTTTGGCAGTGAGATCAAGCAGTACGTGCTCCAGGACGCGGTCCGCGAGAGCTGGGACACGATCCTCAAGTCCGGCGACCTCAAGCCGACCGCCGACCCGCAGATCAGCAACCTCTCGTTCGAGGAGGGCCAGCCGCTCGCCTTCGATGTCCTGGTCGAGGTGCGTCCCAGCCTGGAACTCGCCACCACGGGCGGGTTCACCCTCACCCGCACGATCGAGCCGGTCTCGGACGACCAGGTGAACGAGCAGGTCGGCAAGCTGCGGGAGCAGAAGGCGACCTGGGTGCCGATCGAGGGCGACGGCGTGCGGCCCAAGCCGGGCCAGCTCGTCTCCGTGACCGTGACGACGCTTGAAAACGGCGAGCCGACCGCCCCCGCCTCCCCGCACTCGCTGGTCCTCGGCGATGGCCAGGCGATCCCGGACCTGGAGGAGCGGATCATGACCCTCTCCCCGGGCGAGACGGTCGAGGCGGAGGTGAAGCTGCCCGAGGATCACCCGGACGAGGCCCGTCGGGGCGAGGCGCGGCAGGTGCGGATCACCCTGCACGACGTGAAGGAGCAGGCGCTGCCGGAGCTCGATGACGCGTTCGCCGGGGAATTCGGCGAGTTCGCCTCGATGGACGCCCTGCGGACCGCGATCCGCGAGGACCTCGAGGCCGAGGCCCGTCGGACTGCCGATTCGGCGGTCCGGGACCAGCTGATCGAGAAGCTGGTGGCCGCCAACGACGTGCCGACCCCGCCCTCGCTGGTGGCCCGGCTGAGCGCGGCCTACGCCGAGGGGTATCAGGTCCCGCCCGACCAGCGGGAGGCGTTCGCGAGCCAGTTCCGGCCGATCGCCGAGGCGCAGGTTCGCCGGGAGCTGGTGCTGGATGCCGTGGCGACGGCCCACAACCTGCAGGCGACCGAGGCAGACCTCGACGCGCGGATCGCCGAGATGGCGGCCGCCCGGGGGACCGAGCCGGGCAAGCTGTACGCCCAGCTGGAGCAGGCCAAGCGGCTGCCGGAGCTGGAGCGGCAGCTGACCGAGGAGAAGACGTTCACCTGGCTGCTGGAGCAGTCCACCGTTTCGGAGGGCGCCGCGTGACGCACGCCGCCATCTATCCGCCGTACATCATCGAGCGTTCCTCGCGCGGCGAGCGGACGTACGACATCTTCTCGCGCCTGCTGATGGACCGGATCGTCTTCCTCGGCGCGGGAATCGACGACAACGTCGCGAACATCATCATCGCGCAGCTGCTGTTCCTCGAGGCCGACAACGCCGAGAAGGACATCTACCTGTACCTGAACTCGCCGGGCGGGATCGTGTCGAGCGGGATGGCGATCTACGACACGATGCAGCACCTGAAGGCGCCGGTGAACACGATCTGCATGGGGATGGCGGCCTCGATGGGGTCGTTCCTCCTCGCGGCCGGGACGAAGGGGAAGCGCGCCGCGCTGCCGCACGCCCGGATCATGATCCACCAGCCGTCGGGCGGCACGCAGGGGACCGCGGCCGACATCGAGATCCAGGCCCGCGAGATCCTCTACCTGCGCAGCAAGATGAACGAGCTGTACGCCAAGCACACCGGCCAGCCGATCGAGCAGATCGAGCGCGACATGGATCGGGACCGGTTCATGAGCGCCGAGGAAGCCAAGGAATACGGGCTGATCGACGAGATCTTCCACCCGCGTCAGGTGCCGGCGCCCGGGGCCTGACATTTGACCAATCCGGATCCGGGAGGCAGCTTCAGGCATCCTCCTCCCGGCCGGGACACCGGCGGTTCCCATGTCCAACGACAAGCACCTGCGGTGCTCCTTCTGCGGCAAGAGCAAGGACTCGGTCCGGAAGTTCATCTCCGGCCCGTCGGTGTACATCTGCAATGAGTGCATCACCCTCTGCAACGAGATCCTCGCCGAGGATGAGGAGCGCGAGGCGGGCGAGACCCGCCAGAGCGTCCCGACGCCGCAGGAGATCAAGGACACCCTCGACCAGTACATCGTCGGCCAGGAGCGCGCGAAGCGCTCGCTGTCGGTCGCGGTGTACAACCACTACAAGCGGATCAACGCCGGGCCGCGCGACGGCGAGGTCGAGCTGGAGAAGTCGAACATCCTCCTCCTCGGCCCGACCGGCACCGGCAAGACGCTGCTGGCCCAGACGCTGGCGCGGATCCTCGACGTCCCGTTCACGATCGCCGATGCCACGACGCTGACCGAGGCCGGCTACGTCGGCGAGGACGTCGAGAACATCCTCGTGCGGCTGCTGCAGGCCGGCGACTTCAACGTCGCCGAGTGCGAGCGCGGGATCGTGTACATCGACGAGATCGACAAGATCGCGCGCAAGAGCGAGAACCCGAGCATCACCCGCGACGTCTCGGGCGAGGGGGTGCAGCAGGCGCTGCTCAAGATCCTCGAGGGGACGCTGGCGAGCGTGCCGCCGCAGGGGGGCCGCAAGCACCCGCAGCAGGAGTACATCCAGATCAACACCCGCGACATCCTGTTCATCTGCGGGGGCGCGTTCGACGGGCTCGACAAGATCATCGAGGCGCGGCTGGGCCGGCAGCGGATCGGGTTCGCCGCCGAGACCACGACCACCGTCGAGCACGACCCCGGGCGGCCGTACGACCATGTCGAACCGGACGACCTGCTCCACTTCGGGCTGATCCCCGAGCTGGCCGGGCGGCTGCCGGTGCTCGTCCCGCTCGAGGCGCTCGACGAGGAGGCGCTCGTCAAGATCCTGGTCGAGCCGCGCAACGCGCTCACCAAGCAGTATCGCCGGCTGTTCGAGCTCGAGGGGGTGGGGCTCACCTTCCAGGAGGAGGCGCTCCGCGCCGCGGCCCGCAAGGCGATCACCCGCAAGACCGGCGCGCGCGGCCTCCGGGCGATCCTCGAGCACGTGATGACCGACATCATGTTCGACCTGCCGACCCGCAGCGACGTGCGCGAGGTGATCGTGACCCAGGAGACGATCGCCGAGGGCGCGACGCCGCTGGTCGTCACCGAGCGGCCGCGGCAGAAGAAGGAGGCATAGCCGGCGTGGCGACCCCGTCGCCGCTGGCGCGCCATCCGGCCGAGTTCGTCGGCTCCTTCCCCGACCCGGCCCACCGCCTCGAGCCGGCCCTGCCGGAGTTCGCCTTCATCGGCCGTTCCAACGTCGGCAAGTCGTCACTCCTCAACGCGCTCACCGGCCGCCGCGCGCTCGCACGGGTCTCCTCGACCCCCGGCAAGACACAGCTCCTCAACGTGTACCGCCTCGAGCCGTGCTACCTGATCGACCTCCCCGGCTACGGCTGGGCGCGGGCCGCGAAGGGCGAGCGCGAGGGATACCGTCGGCTGCTCGAGCGGGTGCTGCAGACCCGCGATTCGCTGAGCGGGGTCGTCTGGCTGCTCGACATCCGCCACCCGCCGTCGAAGGATGACCAGGCCTTCCACGCACTGCTGGTCGCCTCGGGCCGCCCGGTGCTCGCGGTGCTGACCAAGGCCGACAAGCTCAACCAGACCGGCCGGGCGAAGGCGCTCGCCGACCGGACCATCGAACTCGGCCTTGAGGCCGACCAGCTGCAGGTGGTGTCGTCGGAAACCGGGCTCGGCATCGCCGACCTCGGCACCGCGATCCTCGCCGCCGCCCAGGAGATCCCCGCATGATGGTTGCCGCCTTGCGCCTCGCCGTGGTCGTCGCCAGCGTCGCCGCGTGCGGCGCCAGCCGCGCGCCGGCCCAGCAACCCGCCAGCGCCTCGCCGACCGACTCGCTCTTCGGGCTGGTGCCTCCGGGCTACGGCCAGCTCAACCAGGACGTCATCACCATCCGGCTCCGGAGCGGCGACCTCGAGATCCGCTTCACGCCGCTCGACGAGCGGGTCACCCGGCTCCTCGCCGATGACGCCTACCAGTCCCTCAACCTCCTCACCAACCGCTATCAGGCGACGATCGACTCGCTCGCCGCGGTCGAGGGGATCCGCCGCCCGGGGCTCGCGCTGATCACCTTCTTCGCGCTGGCGCCCAACACCCCGTTCGACCCCAACCTCGTGCTGCTCACCACCCGCAATCGCCTGCTCCGCCCCTCGGCGTTCATCCCGCTCTCGGCGTCGTTCAGCGCCCAGCGGCTCGAGGTCCGCACCCAGGCGATGGGGCTCTACCTGTTCGAGGACATCATCCCGGTCACCGAGCCGTTCTCGATCGGCTACCTCGGGTCGACGACCGACGAGTGGGAGCGGCGGCTGACCCGCTTCGACCGGGAGCGGGCCCGGATCCTCGGGAAGGTGAAGCAGGCACCGACCTCGGGGACCCCCTGATGCCGGTCCTGCCACTGCGGACCGTGGCGCCGGCGGCCGGGATGACCCGGCTCAGCGAGGAGTGGCTCGCCGACCTCGACGCGGCGCTGCGGGCCGAGGACGCCGACTGGCGGCGCACCTGCCGGGAGACGCTGTTCCAGCTGGCGCATCCGGGCCAGGGGAGCTGGGAGGAGCGGGTCGCGGACACCTCGCTCCCGATGGCGAGCCGCCTCGCCCTCGAGGCGTTCGACCCCGCCAACATCACGCTGGAGCCCGAGTACTACGCCGACGTCGATCCGGAGCGGTTCGCGCGGGTGAAGCCGCTGCTCTGGCTCTGGTACACCTTCGACCGGTTGCCGATCGGGGGCCAGCACGTGGCCCTCGGGGTGATGCTGCGGCGGGTCCTCGCCCCCCATGTCTTCAAGCGGGTCGGGGCCAACTTCAAGTGCTTCCAGCACGTCGAGGTGTCGTTCGGCTACAACCTCGAGGTCGGCGACGACGTCGTGGTGCACCGGCACGTCCTGCTCGACGATCGCGGCGGCCTGGTCCTCGGCGACCGGGTCTCGATCTCGGACTACGCCAACATCTACTCGCACACCCACAGCATCGTCGACCAGCAGGACGTGACCTGTCTCCGGACGGTGCTGGAGGACGACGTCCGGGTCACCTACCATGCCACGGTCCTGGCGGGCGTGCGGGTGGCCCGCAACGGCATGGTCGGCGCCGCCGCCGTCGCGACCAAGGATGTCCGGCCCTACCACGTCAACGTCGGCATCCCCGCGAAGAGCGTCCGGGTCAAGCCGAACGCCCCGCCCGAGCTGGTCCGCAACGCCCGCCTCCCGGAGCATCCGGACGGGTCGTGACCCGTTCGTGACACCCGGACGCCCCCGGTCGCGGGGCCTCCGGGCATTCGTGACAGAACTGTTGCCTTCGTCGTGACACAACCGTGGCCCGCGCCCGCGATCCTCTTGCGCTTGTGAGCGGGACCGGGCGACACGCGCCCTGGTTCCACTGGACCCTGGATCCGGGTGGTCATGATGATGCTGGTGCTCCGCCGCCTCGCCCTGGCGAGCGTGCTCCTCCTCCTTCCCGCGCTGGTGCAGGCGCAGGCGACCGGTCGGCTGACCGGCCTGATCATCGACGGCGACGGTGCCGTCCCGATCAGTGGCGCCCGGGTCGAGGTGGTCGGGACCACGCTGCGCGCCACCTCGGTGGTCGATGGCCGCTACACCTTCAACGCGATCCCGGCCGGCACCATCGACATCCGGGTGGTCCGCATCGGCTACGCTCCCAAGACGGTGACCGGCGTCGTGATCACCGCGGGCGGCGTCACCGAGCAGGACGTGACCCTCGCCGGGCAGGCGGTCCAGCTCGACGAGATCACCGTCACGGCCTCGGTCGAGACCGGCTCCGTCAATTCGGCCCTCGACGAGCAGCGCAACTCGGTCGGGATCGTCAACGCGATCTCGTCGGAGCAGATCGCCAAGAGCCCCGACGGCGACGCCGCCGCCGCGGTCCAGCGGGTCAGCGGCGCCACGGTGCAGGACGGCAAGTACGTCTTCGTCCGCGGCCTCGGCGATCGCTACACCACCGCCTCGCTCAACGGCGCGCGGATCCCGTCGCCGGAGCCGGAGAAGAAGGTCGTCCCGCTCGACCTCTTCCCGTCATCGCTGCTCTCGGGCATCACCACCAGCAAGACCTTCACCCCCGACCAGCCGGGCGACTTCTCGGGCGCCTCGGTCAACATCAAGACCCGCGACTTCCCGGGCCGCGGCTTCCGGGCGCTCTCGCTGAGCACCGGCTACAACACCGCCAGCACCGGGACCGACGGCTTCTTCGGGCCGACCGCCAGTCGCGACTGGCTCGCGCTCGGCTCCGACGCCCGCACCGTCCCGGGGCTGCTCGCCGGCACCGACTTCGGGGGCCAGATCACCCCCGAGCAGAACAACCTGCTGGTCCAGTCGATGCGCAACGTGTGGACGCCCACCGCACGGAGCGGCTCGCCGAACGGCTCCGCCGGCATCTCCCTCGGCGGAACGATCCCGACCGGGTCGAGCCGCCTGGGCTATGTCCTGTCGGGGACCTACAGCTATTCGCAGGAGATCCGGGCCGACCAGCAGCGCGCGCTCGCCGCGACGATCGGCAGCGGCGAGGGGACCCCGATCGACCAGTTCTCCGGCACGACCGGGATCACGTCGGTCCTCTGGGGCGGCATCGCGAACCTCTCGACCACGCTCGGCAGCCACACGAAGGTCTCGCTCAACAACACCTACAACCGCACCATGGACAACGAGGGGCGCCGCGAGACCGGGGCGAGCGAGAACCTGGCGATCCCGCTCCTGATCCAGCGCACCAAGTACGTCGAGCGCAACATCTACTCGTCGCAGCTCGAGCTGCACCACGAGCTCGGCGCCGGCCGCCTCGGCGTCGACTGGGGCGCCACGGTCTCGGGCGTGAACCGGCGGGAGCCGGATCGCAGCGAGATCGTCTATTCGCTGGAGAGCGGCACGCCGCGCTGGTTCGGCTTCTCGAACGAGGCCGCGGTGCGGACCTTCGGCGACCTCGACGAGAACTCGCTCGAGGGGCACGTCGACCTGATGCTGGCCCTCGGCGATCCCGCCGCGGGACGTCGGCTCCGCTTCGGCGGGCTGATGCGCCGCACCGAGCGCACCGCGCTCAACCGGACGTATTCGGTCTCGCTCGCCCGTCCGCTCCCGGGGGACGCCGACGCGATGGCTCCGGAGGCCCTCTTCGCCGACTACGCCGATGCGGGGGATGACTACTTCCGGGTCGTGCCGCTCGCCGCGGGTGGGTCGTACGCCGCCGAGGACAACCTCGCGGCCGGCTACGCGATGCTGGCGACGCCGCTCTCGCGCCGCTTCGACCTCGTCGCCGGGGCGCGCCTCGAGCGCTCGTCGGTGGCCGTCGCGTCGCTCTCGACCGCGGGCGAGCCGTCGCTCGCGAACCCGACCTTCACCGACGTCCTGCCGTCGCTGGCGCTCACCTACCGGGCCAACGAGAACCTGAACATCCGTGCCTCGGCCACCCAGACGCTGAGCCGGCCGGAGTACCGCGAGCTCTCGCCGATCCTGTACCGCGAGGTGATCGGGTTCGACAACATCAAGGGCAACGCCGACCTGCAGCGCGCCCTGATCCAGAACTACGACCTGCGGCTGGAGTACTACCCCCGCCGCGGCGAGATCCTCAGCGTGGCGCTCTTCGCCAAGCAGTTCGACAACCCGATCGAGCGGATCTACCAGGGGACCTCGGGCACCCGGATCATCACCTACGTCAACGCCCTCGGCGCCAACAACTACGGCGTCGAGCTCGAGGCCCGCAAGCAGCTCGACTTCCTGAGCGAGGGGCTCCGGACCCTGGCGCTGTTCGCCAACGCCACCTTCATGGAGTCGTCGATCGACATCGATGCCTCGCAGGGATCGGTCACCAACGCCAACCGCCGGATGGTCGGCCAGGCGCCCTACGTCATCAACGCCGGGCTGACCTGGACCCACCCGACGTCCGACGCCTCGGCCACGGTGCTCTTCAACCGGGTCGGCGAGCGGATCAACGAGGCCGGCGAGCTGCCGCTGCCCGATGTCGTGGTCCAGCCGCGCAACGTCCTCGACCTCTCGCTCCGCCTGCCGGTGTTCAACACCCTGAGCGCCCGGGTCGACGCGCGGAACCTGCTCGACGCGAAGTACCTGACCACCCAGGGGGCCGTGACGCGCGAGTCGTACCGGACCGGGCGGGTCTTCACGGTCGGATTCAGCTGGAGCCAGTGAACCCGCGGGGATTCCCGGTCGTGTGACGCGACCGTGACCCCGGCGTGGCCGGACGCCGACACATCGGGAGTTGCTTTGCCCGCGTGTGTCGGCGTCTGCCGTTCACGACTCATCACCCATGACCCCTCGAGAGGATCCCAGGATGCACCTCGGACTCGGAACGCTCGCCCGGACCTCGCTGCTGGCCGCAGCCGTCCTGACGAGCGCGTGCAACAGCGATGCGACCGCGCCGAACCCGGAGCCGTCGAACCCGGCGCCCGCCGGGCTGACCGCGACCGCCAACGGCACCACCGCGATCGACCTGGCGTGGACCGCCCCCACCACCGCCGTCACCCAGTTCGTGCTCCAGCGCGCCGAGGGTGCGGCCGGGGCCTTCGCCGAGATCAACCGGCCGGCCGCCGGGGCGACGTCCTACGCCGACGCCGGCCTGACCCCCAACACCCTGTATCGCTATCGGCTCGCGGCGGTCCGCAACGGCGCGACCTCCAGCTTCTCCTCCGAGGCGAGCGCCACGACCGCGGATGACCAGGGCGGCGGCGGTGGCGGGAACGAGGTGCTGGTCACGACCGACATCACCACCAACACCCAGTGGACCGCCGACAAGGTCTACCGCATCGTCGGCTTCCGGAAGGTGGCCAACGGCGCCACGCTGAACATCCAGGCCGGCACCAGGATCATCGGCGACTACGAGACCACCGGCTCGTCGCTCTTCGTCCTCCGCGGGGCGCGGATCAACGCGGTCGGCAACGCCGGCGCGCCGATCGTCTTCACCTCCTCGCAGCCGGTCGGCCAGCGCCTCGCCGGCGACTGGGGCGGCCTGATCATCATCGGCAACGGCGTGATCAACCGCTCGGGCGTCGTGAACATCGAGGGCACCGGCACCTCGGCCGACAACCCGCTGCTGCCGTACTCGGGCGGCGACAACAACTTCGACAACAGCGGCCGGCTGAGCTACGTCCGGGTCGAGTACGCCGGCTTCGGCCCCGCACCGGACGCCGAGTTGAACACCTTCACCTTCGCCGCGGTCGGCGGGCAGACGGTCCTCGATCACCTGCAGGCGCACAACGGCCTCGATGACTCCTACGAGTTCTTCGGCGGGGCCGCCGACCTGAAGTACGCGGTCTCGACCGAGGCCGGTGACGACCACTTCGACATGTCGGAAGGGTACCAGGGCCGGATCCAGTACTTCGTCGCCTTCCAGAGCAAGCTGGTGGCGATCCGGCCGCTGGCGGGCAACGTCGCCTCGGACCCGCAGGGGATCGAGAACGACGGCTGCAACGGCTCGGGCTGCGATGCGGGACAGAATTCCACCCCGTTCACGATCCCGGTCGTCGCCAACGGCACGATCGTGCTCACCGGCCCCGGCGTGGTCGGCGGCTCGGGCGGCTACGGCATGGTGCTCCGCCGCGGCACCGGCGGGCACTACGTGAACATCGTGATCGCCAAGGGTGCCTCGAACGGCATCGGCTACCGCGATGCGACCAGCAAGCTGCGCGAGGACGCCGGCCTGCTGTCGCTGAAGGGGATCTACATCGCCGAGACGCCGAACGCGTTCCAGTCCGGCCAGCAGACCTACGCCGGCCCGGCCTCGGACGTCACCCATGCGGCGGCGACCACCGCGGCCTCGATCTTCGCGGGCTACAACGCGAACCCGGCCTCGATGGCGGACATCAACCTCTTCCCGGCGGCCGGATCGCCGATCGCGACCGGCGGCTTCACCGGCTGGTCGGGCGACCTGCTCAGCCGGGGCGCCGGCCTCGACCAGACGAGCTACCGCGGCGCGTTCGCCCCGGGCGGCACCGACTGGACCGCCGGCTGGACCGAGTACTCCGACAACTGAGTCGGGTAGTGTCACCACGGCGCGGCCGGTACCTTCGGGTGCCGGCCGTTGCCGTTCCAGAAGTGAGAAGTGAGAGGTGAGAAGTGAGAAGCGAGTGTCGTCATCCCGAGCGAAGCGACCCACCGGGTCGCGCAGTCGAGGGATCTGCACGTCCGAGAGGCAGTCGAGGTACGGATCCCTCCACTCCGCACCCGCTTCGCGGGTGCTCCGGTCGGGATGACGGCACATCGATCGACCACAGACCATCGACCATCGACCATCGACCCTCGACCATCGCCCATGCCCCGATTCCTCACCCTCGCCCTCCTCGCCCTCCTGATTGCCTGCACGGCCGAGCCGCCAAGGGAGCAGGCCTTCGACCCCGAACGCCCCTGGCGCAAGCCGGGCGACGTGATCGACTCGATCTTCCCGATGGAGGAGTACCTCCGGCGCTTCCGCGAGGGGACGACGGCCCCCACCGGCCTATCCGGCGGCGCCCCGTCGCCGGACTCCCTCGCGGCACGGGTGCTGGCCGCCGTCAGTGCCCACGACTCGGCCGCCCTCGGCGCGCTCGCCCTCACCCGTTCGGAGTTCGGGTGGCTGGTCTTTCCGGAGCATCGCTACAGCGCACCACCGTACGAGCTCGACCCTGCGATCTTCTGGCTCCAGATCCAGGCCTCCTCGCAGAAGGGCGCGGATCGCCTGCTGCATCGCTACGGGGGCCAGGCCCTGACGCTGCGGGGCGTCAGCTGCAGCCGCGACACGCTCCAGCTCATCGGCACCGGCGTGACGATGCAGAGCGGGTGCGTGGTCCGGTTCACCGCCGACGGGACCGACCAGCAGGGGCAACTCTTCGGGTCGATCGTCGAACGCGACGGAGTGGCCAAGCTGGTCGGCTTCGCCAACGACCTGTAGGGAGCCCACCGGCCGACCCGGCGAGCGGGCCGCTTGACAGATTCCTCTACGAGTGTCATTCTACGCCTGTAGAACTCACCCGAGAGGAACCCCATGGCCCCGAGCCACGACCTGACCGAACTCCAGATCGCCATCATGCGGCTGCTCTGGTCCCGCCGCGAGGCAACCGTCGCCGAGGTCTGGGAGGCGCTCTACCCCGAGCGCGGACTCGCCCAGACCACCATCGCCACCCTGCTGACCCGCCTCGAGCGGCGCGGCGTGGTCGCCCGCCGGGTCGACCAGCGCCAGTACGTCTATCGGCCGCTGGTCACCGAGAGCGAGGTGCAGCAGTCCATGGTGGGCGAGCTCACCGAGCGACTCTTCTCGGGTGACGTCACCGCGCTGGTGAGCCACCTGCTGACCTCGCAGGATGTGGCGCCGGGCGACCTGGCCCGGCTCCGCGAGCTGGTCGATGCCGCCTCGCGGCAGGCCGGGGAGGACGCGTGATGCCGACGATCCTGCCCATCCTCGCCGGCTGGCTGCTGACCTACGCCCTGCACTCGACCGTCCTCCTCGGCCTCGCCTGGCTGATCCTCCGGACGCGCCGCACCGACGCGCGGACCCGCGACGTCCTCTGGAAGGTCGCGATGGTCGGTGGCATCGTGACCGCGTCGGTCCAGACGGCGCTCGACCTGCGCCCGGCCGGGACGGTCTCCCTGGTCGCCGCGGCCGAGCCCGCAACGCCGTCACAGGCCGCGGACCGTTCCACGCAGAGCAAGACCGCCCAGATCGAATCCGGCGCCGAGGTGGCGCCACCGGCGGGTGAGCGCAGCGCGACGACCCCGGTCGTCTCCGCCCCGACGACGGCTGCCCCGTCGTCGACGTGGTTCACCCCCGCCCTCACGATCGTCTGGGTCGTGCTCGCCGCGGCCCTGCTGGCTTGGTACCTCGGTCGGCGCCTGATCCTCGTCGGCCGCCTCGGCGACCGGCGCGTGATCGCCGATGGCGACCTCCCCTCTGTCCTCGGTGAGCTGCGCACGGCCGCGGGCGTGCGGCAGCGGGTCCGGCTCACCGCGTCACAGACGATCGCCTCGCCCGTCGCGCTGGGGCGGAGCGAGATCTGCCTCCCCGCCGCCGCGCTGGTGGAGCTGGAGCCGGCCGAGCAGCGGGCGATGCTCGCCCACGAGCTCGCCCACCTGGTGCGGCACGATCCGTCGTGGCTGGTGGTGGCCTGCCTGATCGAGCGGGCGTTCTTCTTCCAGCCGCTCAACCGGCTCGCCCGCGAGGGGATCCAGGACGCCGCTGAGTTCCTCGCCGACGAGTGGGCCGCGCGGCGCACCGGCGGCGTGCCGCTCGCGCGCGCGCTGGTGAAGGTCGCCGAGTGGTTGCAGGCCTCGCCGCTCGGCGTGCCCGTCGCCGGATTCGCCGAGGAGCGCTCGCGGCTCACGAGCCGCGTCGGTCGCCTGCTCGAGCCCGAGGCCGCGCGCGGCACCGGGTCGGGGCGAGTCGCCGTGTTCGCCTCGGTCGGTGCGCTCGCCGTGATGACCACGGTCGCACCGGGCATCTCGGGGCGGGCAGCCGCGCCGGCGCCGAGCGAACCGGTCACGACCGAACTCGCCGCCCCGCTGCCGGTGGCACCGGCGGAGGATCCGGTGGCGAGCGCCACGCCGGAAGCGTCGCAGCCCCCGCGGACCGAGGCGATCGATGCGGCCCGCGAGGCCGGCCTTGCGATGCCGGCGGGGACCGCCTGGGCCGACACGGCGATCGTGCGCGCGCTGATGGGTCGACTGCGCGACGAAGACGCCGGCGTGCGCCGCGCCGCGGCCGACGCCCTGGGCCGGATCGAGCATCCGATGGCGATCCCGGCGCTCGTGGCGGCGATCGGCGATCCGGACCGCGACGTGCGGCACGCCGTCGTCGATGCGCTCTCCGGTTTCGACGGTGGCGTCCCCGCGGCACCGATCCGCGCCTTGCTGTCGGATGCCGACACCGAGATCCGGCAGCATGCGATCGAGATGCTGGGCGAGATGCAGGACCGCGGCGCGGTCGGCGCGATCACCGCGCTCGCGAGCGACGCCGACCCGGAGGTGCGCCGGGAGGTGATGTACGCCCTGGGCGAGATCGGCGACCCCGCCTCCGTGGCGGTGTTGCGCCGCGGCCTGGGTGACGCCGACGCCGACGTCCGCGAGTCGGCACTCGAGGCGCTGACCGAGATGGACCAGCCGATCGACGTCGCGATCGTCCGCACCCTGCTCGCCGACCCGAACCCGGACACCCGGCACCGGGCGCTGCACCTCGCGGCCGACCAGAAGCTGAAGGAGCTGGCCGGCCCGGTGGCGGCGATGCTCGACGACGACAACCCCGATGTCCGTCAGCAGGCGCTCTACGCGCTCGACGAGATGGAGGCGCCGATCGCCGTCGGCGTCATCCAGCGCGGCCTCCGCGACGACAACCCCGACGTCCGCCAGACGGCGATCCACATCGCCGGCAACCGCCGGATGGTGGCGGTCGCGACCGACATCACCGTGCGGGTCACCGACCCCAACCCGGATGTCCGGCAGACCGCCCTGCACGCGCTGCACGAGATGCAGGCGGAGATCGCGCCGTCGGTGGTGGTGCGCGCCCTGGCCGATGACAACGCCGACGTGCGACAGACCGCCGCGTGGGTCGCCGGCGACCTGCGCCTCACCGCCGCGACCGATGCGCTGGTGCGACTGCTCGACGACGGCAACGGCGATGTCCGCGAGAGTGCCGCCGAGGCGCTGACGGAGATGCGTTCCGATGCGGCACGGGCGGCGCTGCGCCGCGCGATGACACACGCCGATCCGGACGTGCGGCGCGTCGCGGTCGAGTTCTTCGGCGAGGAGCGCAATCCATGAAGCCCCTCGCCCTCCTCCTCAGCGCCATCGGGCTCGGCTCGGTGGCCGCGGCACGGGTCGTGACCCCGCCGACGGCCGTACCGCAGTCGCTCCATATCGGTGACTGGACCGACTGGTCCGACGAGCGCCCCGGCCCCGACTCCGCCCGCGTGGCGATCCTCCTGGGCGCCATGGGCTCGACCGACGCGGCGGTCTGCGAGATGCTCTCCGACCAGCTCGGCAACTTCTGGTTCAGTGGCGGGGAGTTCGGCATCGGGCGGCTCGCCGACGCCCGCGTCGCCGCGCGCGCCGCGCGGGATTCCCTCTCGGGCCGACTGCGTGACCCCGCAGCCATCGCCCTGGTCACCGCGCGGCTCGCGAGCGACGACCCGTGTGTCCGACGCACCGCCGCGCGACTGCTCGGGCGCAGCACCGCCCCCGACGCGGCGCTGGCACGCCTCGCCACCGACGCCAACCCGCGGATCCGCGAGGCGGGGCTGCTCGCCATCGGGACCCACGACCGGCCGGATCTTCGGACCCGGGTGGAGTCGGCGCTCACCGATCGCGAGGCCGGCGTCCGTGCGATGGCGGCATGGGCCCTCGGCTCGCTGGAGGATCGCGCCTCCGTCGATGCGCTGACCGCCGTGCTGCGCGATCCCGACGTGCGCGTGCGCACCAACGCCGCATGGGCCCTCGGCACGATCGAGGACCCCCGTGCGGTCTCCGCCCTCCTCCCGCTGCTGCGCGACGCCGACGTCGGCGTGCGGGCCACCACCGCGGAGGCACTGGGCGACATCGAGGCGATCGAAGCCGCGGTACCGATCGAGCGACTCCTCGAGCGCGATGCCGATCGGCGGGTGCGATTCGCCGCCGTCGACGCGCTGGGGCAGATCGAGGCGGCGAGTTCGGCGGAGCCGCTCGCCCGTGTCCTCGAGGCCGGCGACGCCGAGCTTGCGGTCGCGGCGGCCGACGCCCTCGGCTCGCTCGACAACCTCCGGCGCGCTCCCGCGGCGCTGATGCGGGCGGCGTCCGCGTCCGATCCGCGGCTGCGCCGCAGCGCGATCGATGCGCTGTCGAGCATCGAGGACCCAGCGTCCGCCGATGTCCTGATCGCCGCGATCTCGGATGCGGTATCCGACGTCCGCCGCCAGGCGATCGAGGCGCTCGGCAGCATGGAGGTCGTGCAGGCCACGGCGGCGATCACCCGGGCGCTGGGCGACAGCGACCCCGAGGTGCGGCGCGCCGCGGTCGAGGCGCTGGCCGACATCGAGGACCGCTAGCGCAACGAGGCCCCCCGCGAGGGGGGTTCTCGATGCCCATAACTACTACATCTGTAGCAGTACAGTCGTCGTCGAGTGCCGATGTATCGAATTGCAACCTTCCGGTTCCCTGTTCCATCAAACCGCACAACCCGAATCCCGAGTCGACCCGATGCCCCCAGTCCTTGGCCTCCTCCTCGCCCTGCAGGGCCCCGCCGTGCCGGCCACCGTACCGAGCCCGGACGTCGCTCCGCCGCCCCGGCGGCACCCGCCGGGCGAGGTCGAGGCGGCGATGGCCACCGCGGCCCCGGTGCTCGATGGGCTCGCCACCGACGCGGTGTGGCAGCGGGCGATGGTGATCGACGACTTCGCCGAGGTGCGCCCGATCGAGTTGGGCACGCCGCGGCAGCGGACCGAGGCGCGGGTCGCCTACGACGCGCGCAACCTCTACGTGCTGGTGCGGGCCTGGGACACCGCCCCGGACAGCATCGTGGGGCTCCTCTCGCGCCGGGACGACGAGACCAGTTCCGACCAGATCACGGTGCTGATCGACAGCTACCATGATCGGCGCACGGGGCACGGTTTCGTCGTCAACCCGGCCGGCGTGCAGGTGGACTACGCGGTGAACGACAACGGCAACGAGGACAACGCCTGGGACGCCGTCTGGGACGTCGCGACCCGCGTCGACTCGCTCGGCTGGACGGCGGAGTTCCGGATTCCGTTCTCGCAGCTCCGCTTCGCCCCCGCGCCGAGCGTGACGTTCGGCTTCGCGATCTGGCGGAGCTACCAGCGCGAGACGGCGTCGATGTCGTGGCCCGGGATCCGGCTCTCGTCCGCGGGCTACGTCACCCAGTGGGGCGACCTCGTCGGGTTGCGCGACATCGCCCCGCCGCGCCGCAGCGAGCTGATCCCCTACGTGGTCAGCAGCAACGAGGCGCGCCTCGGCGATCCGGCCTTCGCCCGGCACCAGCGGCTCACCGTCGGCGGCGACCTCAAGTACGCCGTGGCCTCGAACCTGACCCTCAACGCGACCATCAACCCCGACTTCGGCCAGGTCGAGGCCGACCCGTCGCAGCTCAACCTCTCGGCGTTCGAGGTCTTCTTCCAGGAGCGACGCCCGTTCTTCATCGAGGGCGGCGGGCTGTTCCAGATGGAGGTGAACTGCTTCATCACCAACGACTGCCAGACCGGCGAGGGGCTCTTCTATTCGCGGCGGATCGGTCGCGCGCCGTCGCTCGCGGGGATCCACGAGGCGCCCGATGCGCCGACGGCGACGCGGATCCTCGGCGCCGCGAAGCTGACCGGTCGGCTCGCCGGTGGGCTCTCGGTGGGGGTGATGGATGTCGTCACCGAGCGGGTCGCCGGTGCGGGCGGGCGCACGCTGGAGCCGGCCACCAACTACACCGTCGCCCGCGTGTCGCAGGACTTCGACGGGGGCAACGGCAACGTCGGGGTGCTGCTGACGGGCGTCAACCGCTCGCTCGATGCGTGGTCGACCCCGTGGCTCCATCGATCGGCCTACGCGATCGGCCTCGACGGTCGGCGCCGGATCGGCAACTATCAGGTGTCGGGGATGCTGAGCGGGAGCCGGGTCGCCGGCTCGGAGGAGGCGATCGCCCGGACCCAGCGGAGCAGCGTCCACTTCCTGCAGCGGCCCGGGGTCGACCTCGGCTTCGACTCGACCCGGACCTCGCTTTCGGGGACCTCGGGCGAGATCCGCTTCGCGAAGGTCGCCGGCGAGCGGACCACCTTCGAGACCGGCTACGGCCGCCGCTCGGCCGGGTTCGAGGTCAACGACCTCGGCTTCCTGCAGCAGGCCGACGAGCAGAAGTGGAGCAACTGGTTCGCGCTGCGGTTCGCGACCCCGAACCGGGTGTACCAGCAGTTGCGCTGGAACTTCAACTACTGGATGACCTGGAACACCGCGGGCCTCCCCACCGAGCGTGCGTTCAACACCAACACCCACATCCAGTTCACCAACCGGTGGTGGCTGCGGATGGGCGGCACCCTGGGGCGGCTTGGCGGGGCGTGGTGCGACTTCAACTGCACCCGGGGCGGGCCGGCGCTGCGCCAGGATGGCTACATCTCGCCGTGGATCGGCATCCAGGGCGACAATCGGCGGCGGCTGATCGCGGCGCTGTGGGTGAACGGCTTCCGGGGCGATCGCGGCCGGTCGCATCGGGTGTCGTGGAGCCCGGAGGTGGAGGCGCGGGTCTCGACCCGGTTCTCGACCTCGATCGGCGTCAACTACAGCCGCAACACCAACGACGCCCAGTTCTTCGGCAACTTCACCGACGGCGCGGGCACCACGCACCACACCTTCGCGCACCTCGAGCAGGAGACCCTCGGCCTCACCTGGCGGCTCGGCTACACCTTCTCGCCGACCGCCTCGCTGCAGGTCTATGCGCAGCCGTTCGTCTCGCGTGGGGAGTATTCCGACATCCGCGAGGTCGCCGACGCGGGGGCGGCCGAGTATGCCGATCGGTTCCAGCCCTACACCGACCCGGCGGTGGCCGACGATCCCGGCGGGTTCAACTTCACCCAGTTCCGCTCGAACGTGGTGTTCCGCTGGCAGTACTCACCCGGCTCGACGCTCTTCCTGGTCTGGAGCCAGGGGCGCGAGGGATTCCTGCCGACGCGCGGGCAGGAGGACCTGGGCGGCGACCTCGACCGGCTCTTCGGCCAGCGGGCGAGCGATGTGTTCCTGGTGAAGATGAGCTACTGGTTGAATTGGTAGGGGCGAGCGAGCCGACGTCGCGAGCTACCGGCGCGGCAGGTCGAAGCGGACCTCGAACACCTTGAACTCGACGGTGCCGCTCTCGCCATCCGTCACGAGCGAGGTCAGCAGGTCCGAACCCGGACGACCCCACAGCGCGGTGCCATGTCGCAGCCGCGCGACGACAACGTGCGTCGCGGGGTCTAAGACATGCACGATCCAGTCATACGTGGCATCGTACGATTCCGGGGTGTACATGATCTCGGCATCGGGATCCGGCGGAGAGGTCCAGGCAGGATCGGCCACCCGTAGGAGCAGGTAGAGCAGACCCTGAGAGTCAGTCCAGATCGATTCGATGACCCCCGGTGGAGGGCGGGAGCCGTCGGTCGGCCACTGCTCGATGGGGGTGATCTCGGGCTCGTGGAGCTCGAAGGAGTCCAGCCGCGTTGCGGTGACCGGATCCCAGTGCTCCAGGAGGTACCTACCCGGAGGAACCGACCAAATCGAGCCGTCGGGCGATGCCGCGGCGAGGCGAGTCGTTGCCAGCCTGGCGTTCGGGGCATACTCGGGAGTGTCGCTCCCGAACGATCGCTCGACCTCCCCGGACGCTGCGACGGTATGGAGCGGAAACCCCATGCGATCAGGCGTCATGATGTGCTCGGCCATCAGGAGCCGCCCCTCAGGAAGCGCGAGAGATGGCAGGATGGTGGTGGGCATCATCCGCACGACGTTGAGCGCCGAGTCGAGGTATGTGAGGCGCCCGGTGCCCCAATCCGAGACGATCAAGGAGTTCTCAGGACCAATGAGGACGCGTCGAATCCTCCGAAACTCGCCAGGCCCGTCACCCGGTTGTCCGAACCGTCTGGCAATCGTGCCATCCGATCGGAACAGCAGGATCTGGTTCGCCTCGGCATGGACCGTCACGAACAGTCCATCCGCGCGGCGGGACACGAATGCCATCCGCTCAGGCAGGGCGCCGGGAAGCTCCCGATCGGAGATTCGTCCGACCTCGACCAGCTCCGCCGTGCAGGACGCGCACACGATGCCTTCCTGGGCGCGCCGCCCCTCGGGTGAGCCGCACCCAACCACCACGGCAAGGACGAGGATTGCTGGCGCGTACCCACACCCCGACGCGCCCCAGGCTCCTGGATAGTGCCAGACACCGAAGGCGCGGAAGCTCGGGCTTGTCACCTGATCCGATACCGTCTCAGGTCGCTGAACCCGTCGGAGTCGGGACGGACGGACCAATAGCCGTCACTCGTGAGTCCGACCATGCGTTCGCCCGCGCCAAGATCAACCAAACCACGTAGGCGACCCTGCATGTCGACAAGGTACCACCGGTTGCGCCCCCCGAATTCAGCGCCGAACGCGACCGAATGATCGCCGCCCACCACGAGCCACCTCGCGATCGGAAAGAACCGCGTCTGGTCGAGAGCTGCTCGCATCTGCGCAGTGTATGGGGCGAGGGACGCATCGGAGCGCCTCGCGGCTACGACCGAATCCCGGGTGGCTGCCGGAATTGAGAGCCCGGGAAGGCGAATCGTCGAGGCCCAGATCTGCCGCCCGTCCGCGGCAACGGCACGAAGGGACACCGCGCCGGTGGGGCCACCCGGCCATGCAGGTTCGGCGATGACAAGTCGAGTGCCATCCGGAGACACGGCGCTGAGCGGAAGGGCGCAGAGTGGATTCAGGAATCGGCGGCCGCTGGGCAGTGTCGTGCTGCAGCGCTGGCTCAGCGGGCGGTCGATCAAGGGGAGCACGAGCACCCCATCGTCGGAATGCCGCGCGTAGGCTGCGCGAACCTGGGCCAGAGCTCCGCCTCCCTGCACGATCCCTGCTGACATCCGTGCACCGGCCAGGGGAAAGCCAACCGGGTTCGGTGAACTCACGACGGTCGAACCGTCGGGGCTCCGGAGCGAGACGGGCCACGTCTCGCTCCGCCCCTGCCGTGAGGAGAGACTGACCACGGTCAATCGCTGCAGGGCCCGGTCGAAGACCCAGAGCGAATCTCCCCGAAGCCCTAGCACATCTGGCCGGCGAAACTCCATCGGCCCTGAGCCCGGCCGACCGATCGTGGCTGCAATGGCCCCGTTGCGATCGATCAACCGGATTCTGGCATCGGAGCCGTCTGTGAGTGCCAGACCCCCGTTCGGAAGAGGCACGGCAGCGAGCAGCTCAGCAATGTCCTCGCCTTCGCCGTTGACCTCGGCCTCCAGGACAACGCGAAGCGGACGCTGGGCGCTGATGGGAAACCCGACGACCAAGAGGGCGGCGAGTCTGACCCAACACAGCCAAGAGGCGTGAGGCACTCGTCCTTCAGGGCGCCTCGGACTTGCACATGGTGGCCGAGTCACGCGGGTCGCCTCACGAGGAAAGGAAGGGAGCGACGATCCCTCAGGATACCCCCCCACCGGACGTGCTGTCCATTGGGACATATTCTAGTGCTCCTGGACTGCCCTCAGCAGCTCAGGTTCGCACTCACTAGCCCCACCCGCCGCATCACGTTCCCCCACCCAAGGTTCTCATCCTCACAGGCGCAGCGCATCCTCGGCCACGCCCGCCTCGCCATCGCCGAGC
>ERZ795053.2533-NODE-2533-length-21940-cov-12.598584_pt1 | contig 21940 bp, 18 predicted proteins | sample MGYA00375137_ERZ795053 | MGnify/ENA primary metagenome ERZ795053 (study PRJEB30182, sample SAMN05720284) | activated sludge metagenome | isolation source: Anaerobic digester | place: Hong Kong | collected 2014-12-17 ...
CACATCGAGGATCTGCTGCGGCAGGCACGGGAGCGCGACCAGGAGGTGGCGGGGATCGCCGCGGACGCCGACTTCGCCGGCGACCCCGACCCGTACAAGCACCCCGACGACGAGGACGAATAGGCCACAGCCCCGCGGTGGCGGCAGCGGCTGTGGGCAGAACGTCACGAGTTTGGAGAACGCTCACCAGGTTGGTGAGGACAGGCGAGCATTGTCCGACGCCGTCGGCGGTTTCGGCTCACCTCGGCGGTTTCGGCGCGGGCGGGAGTGCGGTCCCACGTGTGACAGCCCGGTCAAGGTTCGGGCAAGTTGGGCTTTCCGGGACGTGGTGACCAGGTGCACGCACCCTAGAATCGCTAGATGGACGTGAGCCTGACCGACATCGCCAGTCGGCTGCGCGCGGCGGACAGTGCGTTGCTCGTGGCTCACGTCAACCCCGATGCCGATGCGCTGGGCTCATCGCTGGCCGTGGCCGTCGCCCTTGAGGCCCTCGGTGTCGATGCGCAGGTCAGCTTCCCCGACGATCCCTTCGAGGTGCCGCTGGCGTTGCGGTTCCTGCCCCGCCAGGACCTCATCGTGGCCCCCGAGCAGGCGATTCCGGCGGACCTCGTGATGAGCATGGATGCCTCATCCGGCGATCGGATCGGGCGTCTGCTCGCGGTGGGGGAGAGTGCCCCGGCCTTCATCGCGGTGGACCACCACGCGAGTTTCGTGCCGTTCGCCCCTATGGTCCACGCTGATGCCACTCGCCCGGCGACAGGACTGCTGGCCCTCGAGATCATCGACGCCCTCGGCGTGGACCTCACGCCCGACATGGCGCTGTGCCTGTATGCGGCGATCAGTTCCGACACCGGTTCCTTCCGCTTCGCGTCGACCACACCGGAGTCGATGCGCGCTGCCGCCCGGCTCATGGAGACCGGGATCGACTTCGCGGGGGCGGCCAAGGCGATGTTCGACACGAAGTCCCGCGACTTCCTGCGCCTGCAGGCCGAGGTCATGGGCGACCTTGAGGTCCTCACCGCCGGCGGAGTGGCCGTGGCCGTGATCAGAGTTTCCCGCCAGGACCGCGACCGGCACGGCATCGCGTTCACGCAGGTCGAATCCCTCATCGATGCGGTCCGGACCGTCGAAGGGGTGGAGGTCGCCGTCGTTCTCAAGCAGGACGATCACGGCCTGTGGCGTGTGTCGAGCCGCTCGTTGGGTGCGGTTGACGTCGGCCGGGCGTGCACCTCACAGGGAGGCGGCGGCCACGTGATGGCCGCAGGATTCACCGGAACGACCGACGCGCAGCAGACCCTGCAGGGCTTCCTCGACGCGCTGGAGCTGGATTGAGCCGCTCATGATCTCCGGCTTCGCGCTCATCGACAAGCCAGCCGGCTGGACCAGTCATGACGTGGTGGGTCGCTTGCGGCGGCTCTACGGCCAGCGCCGGGTCGGTCACGCTGGCACGCTCGATCCCATGGCGACCGGGGTGCTGGTGGTCGGGCTCGGGCACGCGACCCGCCTGCTGCGCTTCGTGCAGGGCCAGCCGAAGACGTACGAGGCCACGATCTGTCTCGGAGCGGGCACTGTCACCGACGACGCCGAGGGTGAGGTCACCAGCACACCCGGATGGGAGCTGGACGAGGTGGCACTCGCGGCGGCGATGAAGGCGCTGACCGGTGAGATCCATCAGGTGCCCAGTGCCGTGTCCGCGATCAAGGTGGACGGGGTGCGGTCGTACGCGCGCGTGCGCAGCGGACAGGACGTCGAACTCGCGGCGCGGCCCGTGACGATCGAGCGGTTCGATCTCCTCTGTGCGCCGAGATCGGCTCCGCCGGTGGTGGATCTCGATGTCGTCGTCGAGTGCAGTTCGGGCACCTACATCCGCGCACTCGCACGTGATCTCGGTGCCCGGCTTCAGACCGCCGGTCATCTCACTGCCCTGCGCCGCACCGCGATCGGGACGATCGGCATCGAGCAGTGCGCCGAGCTGGGGCAGGACCCGCCGCCGGTGGTGTCCGCGGAGAAGGTGATCGGCGACGTCATGCCGACACTGCAGCCGGATGCCGATGGAATCGACGCGTTGCGCAACGGCCGGCGCCTCAGCCTGGACGTCCCGGATAGCACCTACCTGGTGGTCGATTCCGGGGGCTCGTGGGTCTCGGTGGTCAGCGTGCGCGACGGCGCGAGCCACATCGAGGTCAACGCCCCCTCCTGAGCACCGGACCGGTTCTGGCAAGGTAGTCGCGTGGACAGGCCTTCGGTGGTGACCATCGGTGTGTTCGACGGTGTGCACGTCGGGCATCAGGCGCTGATCCGGCACAACCTGCAGATCGCGCAGCGATTCGACCTGGAATCGGTGGTCGTGACGTTCGAGCCGAACCCCCTCGAGGTCCTGCGGCCGGACGACGCCCCTACCCGGCTGTGTGAACTGTCCCGACGTGTGGAGTTGATCGCCGGTCTGGGCGTGGAACTCGTCGAGGTTGTCGAGTTCGACGCCGATCTCGCGTCGCAGACCGCGCAGGAGTTCGCGCAGGCCGTGCTGCTGGACCGCCTGGATGCCCGCCACGTGGTGATCGGCCACGGCTTCCGGTTCGGCAACCGCGCGCGAGGTACCGCGGAGACGCTGCGTGAGGCGGGTCTGGCGGTCGACGAGTACTCCCTGCTGGGCGATGTGGAACCGGTGTCATCCACTCGGATCCGCGCGGCCGTCGCCGCTGGCGACGTCGTGGAGGCGGCCGCGATGCTGGGTCGGCCGCACGAGATCGCCGGCGTGGTGGTGACCGGTGAGCAGCGCGGGCGCGAGCTCGGCTTCCCCACCGCCAACCTCGAGCACCACCGCCGCGCCGCCGTACCGGCGGACGGGGTGTACGCGGGAGCGGCGGTGCTGGACGGCGTGCGGCATCCGGCGGCGATCAGTGTCGGCACCAACCCGACCTTCGACGGAGCAGAACGCACGGTGGAGGCGTATCTGCTAGACGTCGACTCCGACCTCTACGGCCGGCGCATGCGCCTGGAGTTCGTCGAGCGACTGCGGGACACCCTGGCTTTCGACGGTGTCGACGCGTTGGTGGCCCAGATGCATGAGGACGTGGCCGTGACCCGGCGGATCATGGGCTGATTGCTGTGGGCAAGGTCGCGGTTCTGATCCCTCACTACAACAACCTCACCGGTCTGAAGTCGACGCTCGCGTCCTTCCAGCCCGATGATCCCGCTGACGTCGTCGTGGTCGACGACGGCTCAAGGACGCCGCCCAACGAGGCCGAACTCAGAACGTGGGTGTCGGGCGAGCGGAAAATATACCTCGTCCTCATGTCGAAGAACGTCGGCATCGAAGGCGCATTGAACGCTGGGCTACACCGGATCCGTGAACTCGGGTACGACTACATAGCTCGCATCGACTGTGGTGACGCGAACGTCGGCCGTCGCTTCACCATCCAGCGCGATTTCCTCGACAGCCATCCTGACATCAACCTGGTTGGGGGAGCCGCCCAGTTCGTGGATCCTTCAGGTGCTGTTCTGTTCGTCCGAACCATGCCACGCGACCACGCGCAGATCGCCGACTTCATGTTCGCCAACAGCGCGTTCATGCACCCGGCTGTGATGTTCCGCAGCCGTGCACTGGATCAAGTGGGTGACTACCCAACGGACTTCCCGGCAGCGGAGGACTACGCCTTCTTCTGGCGTTTCGTGGAGTTCGGCGAGGTCGCGAATCTGCCGGACGTGTTGATCACATACGAGGTGTCCCCGGACAGCATCTCCCGGTCGCAACGCAAGGAGCAATTGCGCTCCCGACTGGCTGTGCAGGGCCTGCACAACGACGGCTCGCTAAGGGCATGGCGGGGCAGGGTGCGGACCCGAGCGCTGATGCTGGCCCCGGTGGGGATCATCGATCGGCTGAAGTCGCGCCGGTACGGTCAGCCCTGACAGTTCTGAAGGTGGCTGCGCTCGATCAGGCGTCGGCGCCATCCCAGTGGGGAGATCCGTCGTCGCCAGGCGTCGATCCAGATCTGATCCATTGGCGGAGTCCACGTCAGCGTGTGCACCCCTCGCCACCGTCGACCCGTCACCTGCTGTGCGGCCCATCGGGCCAAAGGCGCCTGCATCGGATCGGTTGCCACGAGGCCGACGGCTCGGCCGTAGGTTCCACTGCAATCCTGCACCGCTCGCCAACCCCGGGTGCGATCCCAGGTCCCTGCGCCGCGACTCCAGACTGTGTCCACCCGGACCGCTGATACCAGCGGCTCCCACTGTGTCCCTGCGATGCGGTACTGCATGAGCACACTGTCAGGATCGGTCCGCGCATCCGTCCCGATCAGCACTCCGGTCGCGAAATCGACCACCGGGTCTCCGGTGTGTGGAGGCAATGCCGGTAAGTCCGCGACGGGTCGCCATGGATGTCCTGGGTCTTCGAAGGTGTAGACCGGGTTGAACCGGGCGCAGGTCTCCACCGTGGCCAGCCATCGCCCCGCGACGAACGTGACCTGCGGGAAGGACAGGTGATGATCGTTGGACAGCACGCACACCGCCTGCTCCGCGGCTAGGCGTCCCTCGCACACGGGGACCGCCAGGATGTGCCCACGCCCGATCCGCCGATCGAGTTCCTCGACGAAGACCCATACCCCGGTCGGGCTGTCCACCACGCAGGGGTCGGCCCAGAAATGAGTAGCACCCGATTGCCAAGATCCGCGAGTCTGCAGGTTCGCAAGGCCGGGATCGAGGGTCTGCACCGGAGCGCAGGCCCATTCACGATAGGTGCCTGCCGCGCGCGCGAGTCGTCCGGCGAACCATGCAGCGCCTGCCGCATTGGTCACGAGGCGATGCATCGGAGTCGACGCGGGTCTCGTCGGCGAGTGTGCGGGCTCGCGGGCTAGGAGCGCGAGCGGTCCGGCAACCCTGGCTGCTGCAGCCACTGTCCCAGCCACCGATCGTCGCGCGGCCACCTGCCCGGTACTGAAGACCCTGCCTCTGCCATCAGCCAAGGCGACGCCCACCAGGCCGGTGTTCCGGCGGATGGCCCGGTGAACGTGCGGCGACTCGGCAAGGGGAACCCCATCCCAGTCGGCGAGTCGCAGGTCCTCGAGGTCATCGGGCAGCCCTTCTCCGAGCCAGACACTGCGGGTCAAGGGGGGAGCCTGCACCCTGGAGAGGAAGTCCCGAGCCGTGGCCACGTGGTGCTCGTCGGTACCGTGCACTTCGTGCGTGGTCACCGTCCACCTCCGCTGATCTCCAGAAGCGCGCGATCTATCCGCGTCACCGTGTCGGTGAGGTCGAAGCTCTCTGCGACACGGTTGCGGCACCGTTGATGCACGCCATCGCCTCCCAGTTTCTTCAGCCACTCCTCGATGGCTGCTGCGAGGCGCACGGAGTCTTCGATCGGCACGACTGAGCCGACGCCTTCGGTGAGCACCTCCCGGGTTCCGTTGACGTCGGTGGCGACCACCGGAGTGCCGACGGCCAACGACTCCAATGGCACCAAGGCCAGGCCCTCCCACCGGGAGGGGAGCACCACGAGGTCAGCGGCGGCCATCCAGTCGAGGGCTGTTCTGCGGTCGGTCTCGCCTGTGAAGCGAATGTCGGGGCTGCTCCAGCGTTCGCGAAGCGAATCCAGATCAGGCCCACCTCCGACGAGCGTCAGCGAACGATCGTCGCCCGGCAGGCGTGACCACGCATCGAGCAGAACATCCTGACCCTTCTGGCGGCAGATCCTGCCCACACACACGACGGCCCGCTCGGTGGGCGACAACCCCACTGTTCGCCGCAGTGCCTGGCGTTGCTCGAGATCCGGACTGGACAGCGCTTCCAGGTCGATGCCGTTCCGGGCCACTGTGTAAGCACCCGTGATCCCTGCAGTTTCACCCAACTCACGCTCGGCATCGCTGACACAGATGAACCGGGAAGTCCATCGCGACGCGAACCGTTCCCACGCCAGCGCGGCACTTCTGGTCCGCCCCGTGACAGCTTCGAACGACCAGGCATGGGGCGCGAAGGCTGTCGGTCGTCGTCGTCGGGTGACGAGCCGTCCGATGAGGCCGGCTTTGCTTCCGTGTAAGAACACCACGTCCGGGTCCGTCCTCTTGATGACGTCTCGCAGAGTCGTAGATTCCGTCCTCAGACCCTGGGTGGGCTCACGCAGCGACTCCCAGGCGATGACCGTTACATCCCTCTTGTGCAACGCGTCGCCGAGCCAGCCATCGCTCGGGCAAGCGACCGTCACTGTCCAGTCGCGCTGCGCCAGTCCCACCGCCCAGTCCAGCACGCACTGAGCGACACCCGCCACCGTTGGTTGGCTCACCATCAGGACCGATCGCGACACCGGGGCACCTCCTCCGATGGTCACGCTACTGGCCGAACGCTCACAGTGTCCGCGTGCGAGGCTGAGAGCATGGCGAGGGCGAGAATGCTGTGCATCGCGGTCGCGATGCTGATCCTCGCCCTCGCCACAGGGTGTGGCGAGAAGGCACCCGATCCGCCAGTCCACGAGACGATCACGGTGGACGCTCCGCCAGCCATTAGAGGGCTGGCCTATCACGGGATGTGGACCTCGAGGGACGCGCAGGACCGGGCTGAGATCCTCGACGCGATCGCCGCCGCCGGAATCCCGTGGGTGCGCATGGATGTCGCGTGGGCCACACTGCAGCCCGACGGACCGGCGCGGTTCGATCCCGCGGGAGTTGCGATGCTCGACGAAAGGCTCCGGGAGGTGTCGCAGCGCGGACTGCGGGCGCTGGTGATGTTCTGGTGGGCACCGGAATGGTCGAGTGGGACCACCGACAAGCGCGGTGTCCCCTCGAATCCGCAGGACTACGCCCGCGCGGCGGCCTGGATGGTGGGCCGGTGGCCCACTCAGATCGCGGCACTGCAGGTCTGGAACGAACCGAACCTGCCGGAGTTCTTCGCGAGCACTCGGCCGTCGGACTACGCCCCCCTTCTCACCGCGACGTACGAGGCCGTGAAGGCTGTGCGTCCCGACATCACGGTCGTGACGGCGGGACCCGCACACATGGACCGGGGCTGGTATCGAGGGCTGTACGCACAAGGTGTCGAAGGGTCATTCGACGCTCTGGGAGCCCACGCCTATCCGATAGTGGGGGATGCGCCGCCGCGGGTATGCCGGGATGACTCCTCAGGCTGTGACATCGGGTGGCTGGCCGACTACACCAGAGCCCGCGGGGTGCCGGACATCTGGGTCACCGAGATGGGATGGTCCACAGCCTCAAGCGAAGACACCGCGCCGGCCTGGCAACGCGGCGTGACCGAGGCGCAACAGGCGCGATACACCGCCGAGATGCTCTCGTGGCTGGCAGGAATGCCCCGCGTGAAGGCCGTGTTCGTCTACCGTGATCGGGACTTCGAGCCCGTCCAAGCACACCTTGATGGCTTCGGGGTGTTGCGCGCCGACACCTCACCCAAGCCGGTACTCGACGTGATCACTTGTCAGTCGAGATCGGCGTGCCGCGCCGATGCCCGTCAGTGAACCGGTTCGGGCATGGATCGCACCTGCTGGTCGTCTTGCCGGTTGCGCACGCATCGGTGACCCGCTAGGGCCAGCCCGAGGAACATCCAGGCGGTGGTGCGGGTCAGAGCGTTGCGTAGGGGATAGTCCACGACTCCCGCTCCGACCAGGGCGACCAAGGCCGCTGCCGCGGACATCGTGACAGCCGCACCCAGCGGAACACGGTGTGTGTCGGCACCGTGACGACCGAGTGCGAAGCGCCGGGCGGAACTGAAGGCCACCACTACTGCGGCTACGAAGACCCCAAGGGCCACCAGCCCGACGATGCCCTGCTCAGCGCCCACTGTGAGCACGAGGTTGTGTGCGTGTTGGCCTTCCAGCGTGCGGGTTTCCGATGCGAGGGACCGCGATTGCACCGGATACATGTTCGGCCCGACCCCGAACAGGAGGTTTTGCTGCCATTCCCGAAGCCCCTCAGCCATGAGGGCGGGCCTGTTGTCGTACGGGCTCGTGCCGCCGGCGAAAACGCTCAGTATCCGATCGAGGAGCAGTCTTGGCAACTGCCAGAAAGGCACCATCACCAGTGCGGCGCTGAGCAGCCCGAGGCCCGCCGCGAGGCCTATTGCCTGTGGCCGCCGGGTCTGTGGCACGAGGATCGCCATGACCACGGCAGCCAGTGCCGCACCCATCCAGGCGCCCCGTGAGAACGACGCGGCCAAACCCGCCAGGCTCAGCACCGAGCACAGCGCGGCCAACCACTTCAACCAGCTATGGACCAGGCATGCCAGAACCAGGGAGAACGCCCAGAGCATCGCCGTGTAGAGGCCGTACTCGTTGGGTTGCGAGAACACGCCGATCGCGCGTCCCTCAACGACGGACCCGTTGAAGGCGCCACGAGAGCTCACTCCGTCGATCACCCCCGAGCCTGCCACGATCGATGCGCCGAGCAGTACTGCCGCAACACTGACCTGCATGCGCTGTTCGGTGCGCGCAAGCACACTGATGCCGATTGCCGTCCACGCGGCCAGGATCTGCCAGGTTCCCAGCACGGCGGCCCTTGCGAGGTCATCGCTGAACGCCACTGATCCGAGTACTCCCAGCGTCCAGATGCTGGCCGCGAGCGCCGCCGCCGAAGTGGGGAGCAGGCTCGCGCGACCGATGAGCGCCTCCCATGCGGCCGCGACGACCACAAGCCCGGACAACACGGTCACGACATCGAGAGAGGCGGGCAGTTGTGTCATGCCGATCGGTGCCAGCAGGCCCAGCAGCACCAGAGGGGTGACGGGCCGCCACAGAACAAGCGCGGCCATCAGTAGCGCCGCGAGGGCGATCATGGGAAGCGGCATCAGGGCCTCCGATAGGGCGCCAGCACCTCGGCGAACGCCTGCGCAACATCGTCCTCGTCGGGCAGGGTGTGCGCGACTCGGGAACCGCAGCGACCCATCTGTTGGCGGGTGGTCGCATCGGACAGCAGCGCCAGTGCACCGGCGAGGGCCTGGGCGCTCGGTGCCGCCAAAGTGATCCCCGCCGGTCCCTCGGCGGTGATGAGTCGTCGAGAGATGGGGCCCGCCTGGGCCACGATGACCGGAACCCCGGCGAGCATGGCCTCAGTGGCCACGATGCCGTATCCCTCCTTGGTGGGGGCTCCCGCCTGTCCGGGACGTGTGAGCACGCCGACGGCGTCCACCGCTCCCAGCAGCTGGCCCGCATGTCTGATTCCCCCGGGCACGCACACGCGCTGCGACACGCCGAGTTCGGCCGCGAGGTCGAGCAGCCGCCGGCGTTCGCCCGGGGTCGCAGGGTCGTCGTCACCGATTGCCAGCAGCGACCAGTCGGCGCACCGTGGATCGGCCAGTGCGCGGATCGCCAGATCCACCCCCTTGTAAGGCACCAGGCGCGTGGCCATCCCGAGCGTCAATGGTGTGGGAGCCGTCCAGCCAGCCTCGTGAAGGATGTCGCGGGCCTGTGCGCGCGGTAGGGGGTCGGCCGGGCGGGGCGGCTCGATGATGATCAGATCCTGGCGTCCGGTCGGCTCTCCGACCTCGGCGGCGGTGGCGATGACCGTGGCCGCGTGGTGCCCCAGCAGGCGGGCGAGGGCGCGGTCGTAGCTGTGATCGTGCTTGACCCAGATCGCCGGGGGGCGTCGCTCGGGTAGAGCCATGCTCACTGCGAGTTGCGCCTTCACCCCGTTGCAGATCACTATGTCGGGCCCGCGTGCGAGGATCGCCCGCCGCAAGCCCGGGGCGCGTGCTGCGATGCCGATCGGCGACGCCGGTACCGGGTAGGTGATCGCCGCGATCCCCCGCGTTCGGAATGCCTCGCGCAAAGGCCCGTCCTGAAGCACGATTGCGTCGATCTCCCAAGGCGCCTGCTGCAGCGTTCCCGCGTCGAGGATCCCCAGCAGCCACATCTCGGAGCCTCCGGCATCTGTGCCGTAGGCAGAAACGACCAGGGCGCGACTCATCGGGTCATCAGTGCCTTCGCTTGGTACAACCTCGGTCGGGAGGACCAGGCCTTCCCCGCCAGACCCCGGTACAGGGGCACTCGCTGCCCCAGGGTCCAGCCGGATTCGGCCGTGCCTCGCAAGGCGAGCGTTTCACGGCTCCAGTAGATCGCATCGTCCAGAGCCGCTGGCGAAGGTGCCCATAGCGCCATTGACCACGCCCTGCCGGTGAGGCTGAGGGTCCGCTCCACGTGGTCGCCGGGCGCGGGCTTCTTGATCCACCACAGGAAGTGCGGGCTGTCGTTGATGGCGTCGATGCCCTCAACCTCGATGAGCCGCTGGTCGACGGGGCTGGTTCCCGTTGCCGTACCTGCCAGGTGCTGGTCGTAGCGTGCCCAGTTCAGAGTCGGGATGGGGTAGGGAACCGCGCTGACGTAGTAGTGGCAGGCCATGTCGACGAAATCCATCGCCAGGCCGTGCTGCCACTGATCAAGCAGGACAACCAGATCACCGCAGAAGCGCGCGCCGACCTCCACAAGGCACGGGCCCCGGGCATCGATGATCGCCTCGAGATGGAACGGAGAGCGACGAAGGCCCGTGGCGCGCATGACATTACGCGCGTACTCGGCCAGGACTGGGAAGTTCGGATCGCTCGTGGGGACCGCTGTGCTGCCGATCTCGAGGTTGCGTACGCCGTTCTCGTGGATGCGTATGTAGGTGCCCACTCCCTGCACCAGTGGTTCGCCATCAGAATCCATCTGGCCGTTCACCCAATACTCCGGACCCTCGATGAACTGCTCCATGAGCACCGGGCCAGTAGATCGCCGGAGGTGCTCAGTCACAGCCACAAGGTCGACTGGGGTGTCGAAGAACGCCACATCCGTGTTACCGCTGCCGTCGTTCGGCTTGAGCACGAACCGACGCATACTGTGCGTGCGGGCGAAGTCGACGACATCCTCGGTGGTGGACACATTCGTGAACGCATTCATCCGGATCGACGGGTCGTTCCTGACGACCAGGGCCTTCAACGCTTGCTTGTCACGGAAGGCGGGCAGCACATCGGGCTGCGCCCACGACAGCCCTAACAGGCCCGCGAGCTCCGCCAATGGTCTGACCATGCCCTCCTCGTAGGGAAGCACTCCGACGATGTTGTGGCGCGCCCGCAGGATCTGGGCCACGCGATCCCATCCGAGGTCGCCCACCATGTAGTGGGCACTGACTGCGGATGATCGCAACTGTCTGTGACGACCCTCGAGCAGCAGTCGTGTCCGCCAGTCCTGATGCAGGCACACCGTTCTGATGCCGAACCGGTGGTACAAGCGCTCGATCATCAGCAACGCATAGGGCCGGTAGGGATCGAGAATGACGGCCGCCACCCGTCGATCAGTCATGGGTCCTCACCTTCCGATCACCGCTCGTACCCGGGCGATCGACTCGGGGTCGGCCCACCGCGCCACCACCCACCAGGCGGCAAGGAATGCGATTCCACCGGCGATCAACGCGGGGATCAGAGCGATGTCGAGCAGCAGGACCCCTGCCATGACCGCGGACGCCGCGGCTGCGGGGAGCAGCGACATGCCCATCCTCACGGGACCGGCGTGGTGGTGAAGTCGCCAAAGGAGCAGGCATGCCTGAGTGGTGAACGCCAATGCCACGGCAATGCCCGCTCCGAGGGCGCCGTAACGATCAACGAGTGGCCATACGATCGCGAACTTCACCACCATGGTGACGGCGGCCACAGCGGCGACGTCCGCGCTGTGATTGCTCACCAACAGGGCTGTGGTCAGGGCACTCAACGTGACCAGCGCGAGGAGTGCCCATGACAGCGCAATCATGGTGGTCCGTCCTCCTGAGGCGTACTCCTGGCCGAAGAGGAGTCCGAGCAGTTCGCCTCCTCGGATCACCATGGCGACTGCCAGCGGGAAGTAGAACACTGCCGCGGTCGAGTACAAGGCGCGCAGGATGCGTCCGAGATCGGCGGGCTGCTTGGCATACAGCATGGCCGGCATGGCGGCCCGGATGAGCGCGTCGGAGAAGAAGAGGCTCGTCTCCATCAGTTTGTAGGCAGACGAGAAGTAGCCCACGTTGACGTAGTTGCCGCCCCGTGCCAAAGCGATGACGTCGATGCGGGTCGTCTGCATGTTCATCGTGTTCGCGGCCCCGGGCAGGATCGCCTTGATGAACAGGGCCTTCGTGTCCGACCAGTGGAGATTGCGAAGGTGCGGGGTCGCACCGATTATGTGGGCCAGGATCAGCATGGCCACGGTTCCGATGATGGTCCCTGTGAGGTAGGCCGCTGCCATTCCGACGACCCCGCCGCCGGCCAGCAGTACGGCGATCGCGATGGCGGCGATCGCGACGCGCTGGATGATGATGTTCACCGCGGCCCCACGCTGGCGGTCGAGCACGCCGGCGGCCGAGCGCACCGCCAGTGAGATGTTCTCCAGGCTGAGTGCCAGTGCCATCAACAGCAGCGCGGCCTTGCTGCCCTCCTGCTCGATCGGCCACACGGCCAGGACGGCCACACCCACGAGGGCGATCAGCAGTCGAAGAGTCACAGAAGACGTCAGGTACTGGGAAGTCTTGCGCGGGTCCTTGCCGCCGAGCTGGATGAGAGCCATGTCGAACCCGAACATCCCGAAGGACGCGACCATCATCCCCAGGCCCATCGCCCAGGAGAACTCGCCGAAACCGTCGGGGCCGAGGATCCTTGTGGCGACGGCGAACATGCCGAACGACGCGAGCTTACCGACGATCTCCGCCACGGCGAAGAGCACAGCCGTCCGGGATCGGTAGCCAGCGCTGCGGCTGCCCGGTTTCACGACATGCTCGGCGTCCTCCACGACTATTCCTTCGCGCGATCCGGGCTTTGACTTTAGTCGCGGGCCGGTGGCGGCGGCTACTTCGCGACGCGAGAACGGGTGGGCGCCGGTGCCATGATGGGGCCATGTCGCTGGCTCCCAGCGCAACAGGACCCGATGTCGACGTCCCTGCGCTGCTCGTACGTACAGGACGGCCCGCATGGGACTACGGGGCTCTGGCGACGGTTCGCACCCTCGGCCGTTGGGGGATACCGGTTCTGGTCATGGCGGAGCCCTCGGAGCGCGAACTCTTGCGGTCCAAGTACATTGCGGGTCGCGTGGCAGTTCCACTCAGCCCGGAGGCGCCACCGGAACGCAGTGTGGGCGTTCTGAACGCGGTTGCCGAAACCTTCGGGGGGCCCTGCGTGGTCATTGCCGGAGATGACGAGAGCGCAGTACTGCTGGCAGAACACAGAACGGACATCGATCCTCGTCTGTTGACCTTCGACGTGGCAGCGGATCTGCCTCGTCGCCTTTCGGACAAGGCAAGCCTGGCGGGTGTGGCTTCGGCCGTGGGTGTGGAGTATCCGCGCCATATCGTCAGTACGTCGACGCAGGACATCCGGCGGTTTGTGGACGATGTGGGGTTGCCGGTCATCGCCAAGAGCCCGGAGCCGTACGCCCGGCTCGCAGATTCGGCTGTGCCGTTCACCCGACTGATTCGCACGGGGGCAGAGCTGGCAGGCATCGAGCGCGTGGCGGCACATGGTCACCGCGTGTTCCTGCAGGAGTTCCTCGCTCGAGATGGTGTGCAGTTCTGGTACACCGCTGGGGTCGCCACACGCGCCGGTGAAGAACCAGTTGTGTGGACCGGCCGCAAGGTCGCTGCTCATCCCGCGGAGACCGGAGTCGGTGTCGTTAACGTTGCTCTGCCCCAGAAGCAGATCGCCGCGCGGATGGCAAACGCCTGCGCGCAGATCGGGTACGTGGGGCCGTTCGACGCCGACTGGGTGCTCGACCCGTCCAATGGCGCCTTGCACCTCATCGACTTCAACCCTCGACGTGGTGCGCAGTTCCGTCTGTTCACTACCACGAGCGGTCTTGATGGCGTGCGCGCCTGTCACCTTCACCTCACCGGTCGGCACATCGACTGGGGTGAGCAGGTCTTCGGGCGAGTACAGCTCGTGGAGAACTTGTCGCTGGCGCAAGGAGGGCGGGGTCGGCCCCGCCGCTACCTCCGGGATCCCGTGGCGGTCGAGCGCAGTTGGTGGGCTGCGGACGACATCTCACCGGCACTCGCCATGGCGGGGCAGATGCTTGGCTCCGCGGGACGCAAGATTCTGGGTACGGCGAAAGGACGTGGCTGAGCACATGGCAACGATCGTCATTGCTGAGGATGAGTTCTGGCAGCCGGGAGTTGATTTCGGGGCGGCAATGGGCCGTCGAGGCTACCGGGTCGTGCGGGCCACCGCCTCATCGGCGCAGGACAGGATTCAGAAGCGCTGGGCTGCCTGTGCCGACGAGGTTCTCGCCGACTCTGTCATGCAATCCGGGGCGGTTGCCTCCGAGGTGCTGGAGGTTCTTGAATCACCGGATCTCGTCGATTGGCAGGCTGCCGAGCCGATTGAGTCCTGGCTGTGTCGAAGTGGCTTTGAAGAGCGGCTCCTTCCGTACACTCGGACAACAGGACTCGCTCCCGACGCAGTGATCGACAAGGCATCGCTGGCAGTGTTTTTGCGCCACCACGGCGTGGGCGTTCCTCCGCAATGGACCAGACCCGACGACATTCCGGACCAAGAGTCTGGGCCATTCCTCGTGAAGCCCCTCATGGGAGGGGGCGGTGTGGGCGTTCGTGTTGTGCCGGACGCAGCGGGAGCACGCGCCGCGCTGGCGACGTCCACCGAACCCCTGAAGGTCCAGCCATTCTTGCCAGGAGAACCACTTGATTCGGCGGGGGTGGCGCGCGCTGGTGAGGTCGTTCAGATGCTCACCTACCGGAACCGCATTAACCCTGCGACACCGTTTTCGGCGGCCTTCGGTATCACTGTGACGAGGGATTCGAAACTCGAAGCGGTGACACGTCGAGTCGTAGACCTCCTGGGGATAACGGGCCCCTTTGCCCTTGATGCCGTCGCCGATGCGGAGGGCAATCCGCTCGTCGTGGATGTGAATATCAGGATCTGGGGTTGCTGGACAGCGTGCCATGCTCTGGGCATGGACGTGCTGGGGTCCTACGAGTACGCCCTCGGCAGGGGGGGACATCCAGGATCATTCAGCGCGCCTGCCGGTGCCTACGCAGAGATCATGCGCCGCCCGCCGCTTGAGGTCGCCACCATCGCCGAACGCGCTCGGTGGCTCGTCCAGCAGGCTTCCCTGATCGGCAGGAGAAGGCGATGGCTAGGGGCAACATGGGCCCGCGCGACCGCACGTGATTCACTTGGTTGGGCTTTGCGCGGGCAGATCCTGGATACAGGCTGACGAAATGCCGCCATTTGGTGGTTCCTGTGCAGGGGCTCATACTGTCTGAGCACCCTCCTGGACGAGGGGGCTAGCTGTAGTGCTCATCTAGGTTGTTGACGGCGTGGCGGCTTGAACAGGTGAGGGTCTTGCTGTCTCGATGGGAGCTACGACAACACCTCATCGAGAGGAAGACCCTCATGCCCCACGCTATCGCGCCACTGACCCCGGAAGGCCGCCGCCGCTTGTATCAGCGTGTCGATGCCGACCGGCCGATCTGTCACTTCGCTGCTGAGGCCGGGTGTCCCGGCAGCGGTGCACGGACGCGGCTCCGACCAACACCGGGCCAGCCAGCGGCGCGCACGCAACCGCCCCGGCTACGTATACCTGCACTCCGCGGTCGACGATCACTCCCGGCTGGCCTACACCGAGGAACTACCCGACGAGAAGGGCATCACGGCCGCCGGGTTCTGGACCCGGGCGGTGGCGTTCTTCGCCGCTCACGGCATCACCACCATCGCCCGTGTGCTTACCGACAACGGATCCTGTTACCGGTCAAAAGTGTTGAACAAGGCCGTGCGTGACACCGGCACCACGCACAAGTACACCCGGCCCCACCGGCCGCAGACCATCGGCAAGGTCCAGCGCTACCAGCGCACCCTGTCCCGGGAATGGGCCAGGTCCCAGGCCTGGGACTCCAACGCCCACCGCAGCGCCCACCTGCAAGCATTCCTCGACCGGTACAACTATCGTCGGCCACACACCGCGCTAGCAGGACTCCCACCGATCAGCCGCTGCCCAGGTGTCACCAACGTGGCTGCCAAGAACAACTAGCGACCAACCGTGATGTCAGCAAGTCCCTGACGCTGGATCAGCCGGCCGCGTAGATCGCCGGAATCTGTGCCAGCGCCGGCTTCACGGTGCCTTTGGGGGTGATCAGTCCGTAACCCGAGGAGTTGGTGGTGTTGTTGTCCGCGAGTTCGCGGTACCAGAAGACCCGGGTCACGTAGGGCCACTCGGTCTTCACGATGCGAAGCGTCTCGGCCAGGTACTTCGCCTGGGTGGTCTGACTCACCCCGAGCTGCCAGTTGGCCGTGCCGATTGAACCGACCCGCCATCCGAACTCGGTGAACCACATCGGTTTGTCCTCGCCGGCGTTGAGCATCGCCTCGCGCAGTGCCGGGATGTGGCGCAAGCGCCAGATGGTCCCGTCGTCGGCGGTGTTGGGGGACAGGTCGCCCACCGCCATGTACGGGTGGACACCCATGACGTCGTACTTGCCGGTCGCGCCAGCAGCCAGGGCCTTCTTGATCCACGGCACGTCCACGAACTGGGTACCTGCGAAGACCACGCGTGCCTGCGGGTTACCGGCCTTGACGCCGCGGTAGCCGGATGCCAGGACCTGTGCGTAGACAGCCGGGTCAGCTCCACGCATGAAGTCGTTGTGGTTCGGCTCGTTCCAGATCTCCCAGTTCTTCACCTGCGGGAAGCGGGCAGCTGCCTGTGTCAGGAAGGTCTCCCACTGCGCCAGTTGGGCGCTGCCCTTCGGCGGGATGCGACTGTCGGAGGATCCGGTGACCCAGGACGGGGTCATCCAGATCATGACCATCGGATCCATGCCATGGTCAGTGATCATCTTCAGCACGCGGGTCACGAAGTCGGTACCCCAGTTGTCGAACGAGGCCGACGTGGGCTGCAGCATCGCCCACGAGACGTCCAGGCGGACTGTGGTGACTCCATTGGCCTTCAACTTGTCCAGGACCATGGCGCGCTTGCTGTCGGTGTAGGAGGACCACATCCCGTGGAACTGCGTGCCGAAGGTGGGCAGTGAACCGGTGGAGGTTGCCGCCGCGCTCTGTGTGGTCTGCGCGGCTTTGAGGGTCCCAGGGGCCTTCGCGCTCAATGTGGACTGCGAGAAGCCGGCTCCCTGACCGGTCACCGGAATGAGATCGCGCGGCCCGGCCATGGCCGGGGTGGAGACGAGTGCGGCGATCAGACCCGCGATCAAGCCGATCGTGATGCTCCCTGCGTTCCTGATGCCCATACTCAGTGTTTCGGCGTGCGGCATACCGGCATCAACTCCCCTCGCCGGGCATCACCCGAACGGGTGACACGGAGCACTGTATTGACTGGTTCCTGTTCGTCGCCACTCAGATGCGTCGCGCAGACTCACCGCTGTCTGGACCGCTAGGGTCTAGCCGTGAGTGCTGGGGACGAGAGTGCCGTGACTCCTAGGCGGTTGCTCGCACAGTGGCCGGTGATGCTTGTCGTCTTTGTGCTCGTGTTCGGTGGTCTGGCTTACTACATCGCATCGACGCCCGTCCGCTACGCGTCCAATTCGGTCGTGGCCTTCCAGCCCCAGCCCGGCCGCGCGGATGGACGGGACTTGATCTCGCTGTTGATCCAGACCTACCCGGAACTGGTCTCTTCGGAGAAGTCAGTGGACCTCGCCGCGGCTGCAGCGGGGGTGAGCCCCTCGGAACTGCGCGCCGGCCTCGACGCCCAGATCCCTCCCTTGACGCTGACCATGACGATCAGGACCGAACTAGGCGATGCGAGGGCGGCGCAGGTGGCCAATCAGTCTCTGGTCGACCAGGTGATCGTGCAGGGCGACAAGGACCCATACCTGGTGGCCACAGCGATCTCCAACGCCAACTTCGACGATGCGCCCGCTGGGGTGTCCCGGAAGCTGCTCTACCTCGTGAGTCTGATTCTCGCGGCGGGCACCGCTCTGATCGCTGGACTTGTCGCGATTCGTGTTCGGGCAGCCTTCGCCGACAGTCGGGACAGCGACTAGATCTGCCTCTTCTGGGTATGTGCGGCAGGGACCACCCGATCTAGTGATAACGGGTGTTCATCTGTCAAGGAATCAGTGGCCTCTACCGATGGGGCGGTGAGGGCATCTGGACTCCGCAGTCGCTCCGGTGATGGCGGTCAGGTGCATGGCTGCGAAGGAGGACCTGTCATGGGCACCGCCACCATCAGTGTGATGCCGGTCCGGCGGCGGTTCCACCTGTCCTCCCGGCGGCAGACCCTCTCGCTCGCTGCCGTTGATGTCGTCACCATGTCCATCGTCGTCTTCCTCTGGCACCCGCCGGCGTTCGCTCTCGACATCCTCGGCCTGGCGCTGCTGGTCATCATTCGCTGGCGACTTGGTCTGTACCGCGCGCGTTTCCACTTGAGCGCGCTCGATGAGTTCCCCCGGGCGATCGAGGCCGGCTTCCTGGCTGCCGGGATCTATGCGCTGTTCGGTCTGATCAGCCAGTTCAATGTCACTCTCCCCGATATCGCCTGGCTCGCCGCGACCGGTGTGGCCCTCGCACTGCTTCGGGTACCCCTGTACGTGATCCTGCGTGACTTGCGCCGTAACGATCTGGCCAGGGAACGGATGCTGCTCGTCGGGGGCGGACTGGTCGCCGACGCGATCGCCGATATGGCTGAGGGTAACCCCGAGTACGGACTCGACCTGGCCGGCCGTGTCTCTGACCTACTCGATGTCGATCTGGCGCAGGCGGCCATTGACACCCACTCGAGTACGGTCCTCGTGGCCTTCTCCCGGGCGTCCGAGGCCCGCGAGGTGTTCGAGATCAGGCGCGGTCTGGCGGTCGGCCTGACGATCATGGCGGTCCCGCGGTACTTCGACCTGATCGGTGAGGACCGCTCGGATGACGAGGTGTTCGGCGTGCCGGTGTTGCGGCTCGGCGCGGGCCGGCCCACCATCGGCCTGGCGGTCAAGCGCGGTTTGGACATCGTGCTCGCGGCGACTGCCCTGATCCTGCTCAGTCCGCTGCTGGCGGTGGCCGGCTTCCTCGTGAAGCGGGAGACCGGTGGCGACCTGCTCTTCAGGCAGACCCGCATCGGCATGGGCGGCAAGGCGTTCGAGCTGCTCAAGCTGCAGACCATGAAGCCAGTGGCGGCCACGACCTCCGACACGACGTGGAGCGTGACCCCGGACAGCGACCGCCTCGGCCGGGTCGGGTCGTTCCTGCGCAAGACCTCGATCGACGAACTCCCCCAGTTGTGGAACATTCTGCGCGGCGACATGTCCTTCGTCGGGCCCCGTCCGGAGCGGCCGTTCTTCGTGGAGCAGTTCTCCGAGCAGTACGCCCATTACGAGGACCGCATGCGGATGCCCGCGGGTCTGACCGGCCTGGCGCAGATCCACGACCTGCGCGGCGACACCTCCATCGACGACCGCGCGCGGTTCGACAACCGCTACGAGGACCACTGGAGCCTGTGGTCCGACATCAAGATCATCCTCAAGACCGTGCCCAAGGTGTTCAAGGGTTCCGGCGGCTGAGGCCGCGCCAGCGGGCCGTGCCTTCCTGAGTCATCGGTGAGCAGTTCGCAGATCCGTGAGCGGTTCGCCGCCTGCCGAAGCGCTCACGGATCTGCGAACCGCTCACGGATGCGCGGCGCAGCAACTGCGGCGGGCGTGCGTGCCCACCCCACCCGCTACACTGGAACAACGGCCACTGAACGGACGCTCGGTGGACCGCCATTGTCATTGCGTCCGCGTAGGAATCGGAAGTACCCAAATGGACACTGCCACCAAGCAGAAGATCATCGGTGAGTACGCCACGGCTGACGGCGACACCGGAAGCCCCGAGGTGCAGGTCGCTCTGCTGAGCCACCGCATCTCGCACCTCACCGAGCACCTCAAAGAGCACAAGCACGACCACCACAGCCGCCGCGGACTGCTGCTGCTCGTGGGCCGTAGGCGCCGACTGCTCGACTACCTGGCTCGCACCGACATCGAGCGCTACCGTTCGCTGATCGCACGGCTGGGTATTCGTCGATGACCTACGACGCCGCCGAGTGGCACTAGCTGCTCGGCGGCGTTGTTGTACCGCCCATAACCCGGGGCTGCCTCGAAGCCTCGGTCCTCGGTGGTGATGGCCCGCAACGCGGACCGTCTCGATCGAAGACCGGCGCGAGCGGCCCCCTGAAACAAAGGAGGGCCCGTGGAGGGTTCCAACATCGAATTCGCCGAGACTGTCCTGGACAACGGACCGTTCGGCACCCGCACGGTCCGGTTCGAGACCGGACGACTGGCCCGGCAGGCCGCCGGATCAGCAGTCGCATACCTGGATGGCGACACCATGTTGCTGTCCGCCACCACCGCCGGGAAGACCCCGAAGGACCAGTTCGACTTCTTCCCGCTCACCGTGGACGTCGAGGAGCGGATGTACGCCCTCGGCCGGATCCCCGGTTCGTTCTTCCGCCGAGAGGGCCGTCCCAGCGAGGACGCCATCCTCACCTGCCGTCTGATCGACCGCCCGCTGCGCCCGACCTTCGTCAAGGGCCTGCGCAACGAGGTCCAGGTCGTCATCACGGTGCAGTCGCTCAACCCCGACAACCCCTACGACGTGCTGGCCATCAACGCCGCGTCGATGTCCACCCAGCTGTCCGGTCTGCCGTTCAGCGGCCCGATCGGCGCCGTGCGCGTTGCCCTGATCGGTGAGCGGTGGGTCGCTTTTCCGAGCCACTCTCAGATCGAGGACGCCGTGTTCGACATGGTCGTCGCCGGTCGTGTGGTCGGTGACGACGTCGCCATCATGATGGTCGAGGCGGAGGCCACTGAGGGTGCGGTGGAACTGGTCCGCGGTGGTGCCCCGGCGCCGACCGAGACCGTGGTCGCCGAGGGCCTCGAGGCCTCGAAGCAGTTCATCCGGCAGCTGTGCGAGGCACAGTCCGACCTCGCTTCCCGCGCCGGCAAGGAGACCCGCGAGTTCCCGGTGTTCCTGGACTACCAGGACGACGCCTACGCCGCGGTTGAGGCGGCTGCCGGCGACAAGGTGGCGCAGGCCCTGACGATCGCCGACAAGCAGGAGCGCGAGAACGCCCTCGACGCGATCAAGGACGAATTGGCTGAGCAGCTCGCCGAGCAGTTCGAAGGCCGCGAGAAGGAGGTCAGCGCCGCCCTGCGCGCGGTGACCAAGAAGTCGGTCCGCCAGCGCATCCTGCGCGACAAGGTCCGTATCGACGGCCGTGGGCTCACCGACATCCGGGCGCTGTCCGCCGAGGTCGACGTGATCCCGCGCGCGCACGGCTCGGCGCTGTTCGAGCGCGGCGAGACCCAGATCCTGGGGGTCACCACGCTGAACATGCTGCGCATGGAGCAGCAGCTCGACACCCTGAGCCCGACCAGCCGCAAGCGCTACATGCACAACTACAACTTCCCGCCCTTCTCCACCGGTGAGACCGGCCGGGTGGGAAGCCCGAAGCGCCGCGAGATCGGTCACGGTGCGCTGGCCGAGCGGGCGCTGGTTCCCGTGCTGCCCAGCCGTGAGGACTTCCCCTACGCGATCCGCCAGGTGTCCGAGGCGCTCGGCTCCAACGGGTCGACATCGATGGGGTCGGTGTGTGCTTCCACGCTGTCGCTGCTCAACGCCGGTGTGCCGCTGAAGGCCCCGGTCGCGGGTATCGCGATGGGTCTGGTCTCCGACGAGGTCGACGGGCAGATGCAGTACGTAGCCCTGACCGACATCCTCGGCGCCGAGGACGCGTACGGCGACATGGACTTCAAGGTCGCCGGCACCAGCGAGTTCGTCACCGCGCTGCAGCTCGACACCAAGCTCGACGGGATCCCCGCCAGCGTGCTCGCAGGCGCGCTCGAGCAGGCGCGTGACGCGCGGATGACCATCCTCGACGTCATGAGCGAAGCGATCGACGGCCCGGACGAGATGAACCCGCTGGCTCCGCGCGTGATCTCGCTGACGGTGCCGGTCGACAAGATCGGTGCGGTGATCGGGCCGAAGGGTCAGATCATCAACCAGATCCAGGACGACACCGGTGCGG
>ERZ795053.2536-NODE-2536-length-21933-cov-19.455618_pt1 | contig 21933 bp, 10 predicted proteins | sample MGYA00375137_ERZ795053 | MGnify/ENA primary metagenome ERZ795053 (study PRJEB30182, sample SAMN05720284) | activated sludge metagenome | isolation source: Anaerobic digester | place: Hong Kong | collected 2014-12-17 ...
TGCTCCACTGCAACCGCCAGCGCCTTCAGCTTGTTCATCGACTCGTTGAACTCGTAGGCCGGGTCGCTGTCGGCGACGATGCCGGCGCCGGCTTGCAGGTGGCAGGTGTTGCCTTGCATGACGATGGTGCGGATTGCGATGCAGGTATCCATCGCCCCGTCGTTGTCGATATACCCGACGGCGCCGGCATAGACGCCGCGCCGCATTCCTTCCAGTTCCTCGATGATCTCCATGGCGCGGATCTTGGGTGCGCCGCTCAGCGTGCCGGCCGGGAAGGTGGCGCGCAGCAGGCTGAACGCATCGTGCTCGGGCCGCACCTTGCCGCGTACATCGCTGACGATGTGCATGACGTGGCTGTAGCGCTCCACCGCCATCATCAGCGGCACGGTGACGCTGCCGTACTCCGAGACGCGGCCCAGGTCGTTGCGGCCCAGGTCGACCAGCATGACATGCTCGGCGCGCTCTTTGGGGTCGGCCAGCAGGTCCTCGGCCAGGGCGGCGTCCTCTTCCTCGGTCTTGCCGCGCCAGCGCGTCCCGGCAATCGGGTGCAGGTGCGCGTAGCCATCCTCAAGGCGCACGTGCATCTCGGGGCTGGAGCCGATGAGCCGCAGCGGTTCGCCGCCGATCTCCGCCACGCCCTTGAAGTCCAGGAAGAACATGTAGGGCGACGGGTTGAGCATGCGTAACGCACGGTAGATCGTGAACGGGTCGGCCTCGGTCTGCCGCGACAGGCGCTGGCTCAGCACCACCTGGAAGATGTCGCCGGCGGCGATGTATTCCTTGGCGGCGCGCACCATGCCCTCGTAGTCGGTCTGGGTGAAGTTGCTGCGCCACTGGTCGCCGGCGGGCAGCTCCTGTGGGACCGGCGGCGTCAGCGGCTTGCGCAGGTCGGCGATGATGTGGTCGATGCGCGCCACGGCGTCGGCGTAGGCGGCGCGCAGGTCGGCCTCGACGCGCAGGTTGGCGATGACGGTGATGCGATGGCGCACGTGGTCGAAGACGACCAGGTTGTCGGCCATCATCAGCGCCATGTCGGGCACGTGCAGGTCGGTGCGCGCCGTGGCGGGCAGCCGCTCCATGAAGCGCACGAGATCATAGCCGAAGTAGCCGACGACGCCGCCGTTGAAGCGCGGCAGGCCCGGCACCGGCGCCGGCTTGCGATGCGCCATCAGCTCGTGCACGACGCCCAGCGGGTCGCCCGTGCGCGTCTCCAGCACCGTGCCGCCCGCACCGCCGATGGTCACCTGGTCGCCATGCGCGGTGATGGTCATGGGCGCATGGACGCCGATAAAGCTGTAACGCCCCAGTTGTTCGCCCTTTTCCACCGACTCCAGCAAGAAACTCGGGCCGCGGCCGTTGCTGCTGCCTTGCCCGCACAGCTTGAGATAGACCGAGACCGGCGTCTCCAGGTCGGCCGGCAACTCGCGGTAGATCGGGATGATGTTGCCCAGCCCTGCCAATTCGCGTACTTCGTCAAGCGATGGTTTGTACGTTGCGGCCATTTTGAACTCCTTGGTTGAGATTGGAGATTGGAGAGTAGAGATTGGAGATTGGTGCGCGGCGCCAAGGACGCTCTTGCCTAACCTCCAATCTCCAATCTCTGAATCTCTAATCTCCCTTTTCTCCAATAGAAAAACCCCCATCCCCACTTCAGGGACGAGGGTTTTGATTCCCCCGCGGTGCCACCCCGCTTAGACGGGCAATAAAAAAATCCTGCGGTGAAACGCAGGATCGATGCCAGTCTCACTCTGCGAGAACGGGAGCAACCGCTCCGATTCTCCGCGCCTTGATAACGGTGGCGTCTCCGGAATAGACTACTGGGCTACGTGCCGTTCGTCCTTCGACTCCCCGGTCCATTCACTGTCTGCGCCGCTGCCTTCTTTTCAGCTACCGAAGGCTCTCTGAAGCTCGCTTCGACCGTTACTCGTCCGGTTCAACGTCGTTACTTGATGTTCGATTGTGGGAAAGTATAGCGAGTGGCGATCCGATTGTCAAGCATATGGCGCGGCGAATTTCGCACTGTGCTACAATGGCGGCAATGAACGAACTGGGCAAACTTCTGATCATGGCTGGCGCCGGACTGTTGCTGGTGGGCGCTTTGCTGATGCTGGGTGCGCGTCTGCCCTGGTTTGGTAACCTGCCCGGCGACATCGTCGTCAAACGCGACAATTTCACCCTGTACGCGCCGATCGGCACCATGATCCTGGTTAGTATTCTGCTCACCGTGCTGCTGAATGTCATCGGCCGTCTCTTCCGCTAGACGGGCACAACTGCTGCCCCGTCGATTCACCGGTTCACAAGCTGCGGGTTGGCGGGTATAATCTTGTTGTCAAAGGGCAGCAAGCCAAAAGGAGGAAACATGGCCAAATCGTCCGGCGGGCGCCGCTCCATTTTGGGACGACTCACGAATCTGGCAATCGGGACGGCATTGACCGCGATCGAGGTGGTCGATGACGGTCTTGCCGCGGTCGCCGACGCCAACCGTCGCGTCTGGGAGACCGTCGACCGCGTCGCCGAGCCGCTGGTAAAGCCGCTCGACGAAATGGGGGTGACGGCCGCCGTGAAGAAGCCGGTGAGCGCGGTCACCGATCGCGTCGAGCAGGCGGCCGGCACGCTGGAAGCGCGCGGGCGCAGCGGGCTGATTCTGGGCAACAACGCCGTGGCCTATACGCTCGACGGCATCATCAGCAGCGTGCTCGACTATCTCGCCGACAACCCGGAAGTAACCAGCCTCATCGATGCGCAGGTCGCGCGCATTCTACCGGTGCTCGGCGAGAACCCGGCCGTGCAGCAACTGGTGCGCCGGCAGGTGGAGGCCATTCTGCCCGAGTTGGTCAACGACCCGCAGGTACAGGCACTGATCCGCTCCCAGGCCGGCCAATACATCCAGTACCTCAACCAGAACCCGGACCAGGTACAGCCGCTCATCCGCACGCAAGGCGACACCTACATCGACTACCTCAACGCCCATCCGACCTCGGTGCAGAACCTGGTGCAGGGACAGAGCCTCAGCCTGGCCGGGCAGATGCGCGACGAGGTACGCGAGCGCACGGTCACCGGCGACTCCGTCGTGGATGCCATCGTGCGCGGCATTTTCCGGATGAAGCCGCGCGAGGACCTGCCGCCGCCCGATGCGGATATCCAGCGGCGCGCCGAAGCGGGCAAACTCACTTCAGACTTTGTGAAGGGGCGCGAAAATGGGAACGGATAGCCACCGCGGTCTGATGGGCCAATATGCCGGGATTGTCACGCGCGGCGTTGCCCTGATCATCGACATCCTGATCGTCATCGTGGCGGCGCTCGTCATCAACGCGTCGATCAGCCTTCCGCTAGACTTCTTTCTGGGGATCAACAAACAGTCGTGTACGGCCGGTGTGACGGTGGGCGCCAACTGGGACTTTCTACGGTCGATGCTCTGTCAGATTTATGACTGGATCGTCGTTGCCGTCGCCGTGTTGACCGGTCCCATCTACTTTATCTTTCTGTCGACAGCGGGCGGACAGACGATCGGCAAGTATGTCATGGGCGTGCGCATCGTCCGCGTCGATGGCAAACAGATGAGCTATATCAAGGCATTCCTCCGCTATGCCGGCTATTTCGTCTCGCTGGCGACGCTGGGCATCGGCTTCATCTGGGTCGTCTTTGATTCACAGCGCCGCGCCCTGCACGATCATCTGGCCGGTACCTGTGTCATCTATTCCTGGCGCGCACAGCAGAACGCGCTGATGCTCAGCCGCATTCAGCGCTTCTTTGGCCGGCGCCAAAAGGCAGTAGACCGGCAGGCGATGCTCGACGCTCTCTCCACCCATAAAAATGATCTCGTGACCCTGTCCGTGCCCGGCTATGACAACCTGCGTGCCTTGCTACGCATCGTGCAGAATGGCCGGCAGAACGGGCTATACAACATTCTCGGCATGCTCGAATACGCCAAGGATGCTACGGGACAGATGAGCCGGGTCGACGATATCGAGCTGGCTGCCGATGCCGCCAATACGCAGCGACTGGTCGACGATGCCGGCTTTTCCCGCGATCGCATCGAGCAGATCCGGGCCGGCATTCCCAATGACCACTTTGCGCTGGCGATCATCGCCCGTGATGATGACATCGACGCGCTGGTCAAGCTGGTGTCGCAGCGCACGGCCGCGGTCGTGCGCCGGTACGACCTGGGCGCCCAGGCGCCCGTTCCCGCCGCGCCGGCGCGTGCCACGGCCGTCTTGGTGCAGAGCGCACCGGCCGCCACGTTGCCGCCGGTGTCCACACACACTGCGGCGCCGGCTGCTATCACGCTGCCCGCTGCATCGGCGCCCACATCGCCCGCTGCCGCACCATCCGTACCGGCGGGGGGTAGCGGACCGGCCCCGGTCCCTGCAACGCCAGCACCGGCAAGTGGATCGTCGGCGTTCAATGCGCAACCGATTCGCGTGCCCGAGGAACCTGGTGTCCCGGCTGCGCCCGAGCCTGCGGCCGTGAACGGTGCATCGACCGCCGACCTGCTCCGCGAGATCAAGCAACTTCAGGCGGAGCAGGCGACGCTTCAGGAACAATTGCAGACGAGGGGCGGCGAACTGGCGGCTCTCGAGACGCGTTTCCGCGACGCCGACAGCCAGCTTGCCGGTCTGCGCACCGCCTATGACGCGCAAAGCGCCGAAACGGCGAAGTTGCGCAATCTCTATGACGCGGGTGTCGCCGCGCAGGTGCGCACGCCGGCCATCGCCGACCTGGAGCGACGGCTCTCGGCGCTGCCGCCTGCCAAGCTGGCTGCGGCCAATGCCGCCGTCGCCGCCGGCGTCCTGCCGCGCTTTGTGGATACGCCCCAGGATCTTGCCGACATCAAGGGCATCGGCACCACCTACGAGCAACGGCTCTACCGGGCGGGTATCGGCGCCTTCTGGGAGGTTGCCTGCCTGGCCGACGACGACCTGCGCACGACGCTCGAAGTCACGGAGTTGCAGGCTACCCAGATCGACCTGCCTGAGATCCGCACCGATGCACGGAGGCTGGCCGAAGAGAGCGGCTCGGTGGGTCAAATTTGGGACGGTCAGCCACCGGACGATTTCGAGCCCATTGACGGCATCGGCAAGGTCTTCGAGCAGCGCCTGTACACGGCAGGGATCCGCACCTACCGCGCGCTGGCCGGCACCTCGCCCGAGCAACTGGCGGCGATTGTCAAGGCGCAGAAGCCGCTCCAGCCCGACTATCAAAGTTGGATCGCGCAGGCCCGCGCCTTGACTGAAAAGCCCTGACAAGTTGATTCAGCGCAACACGGTGGAAACGGGAGCGCCGCCTGGACATTCTTACGATGTCCAGGCGGCGCTTTGTTAGGCGTGCCGTCACTCGGCTGTGCCTGCCCCAGATGATGGCCGTCAGAGCGGCCAGAGGGGCGGCGTCTGGTGCAAGATTGACAGCGGCCGCATTGCCGTCTATGGTTGTGGCAAGTCCAATCAACCGCACACAGTTTCACGGAGTATCTCCCATGACGCGCATCAGCCTGTCCATCAACCAGCATGACCATGACGTGGAGATCGACGCCGGGCGCTCGCTGCTGAGCGTGCTACGCGAGGATCTCGCGCTCACCGGCACGAAGTATGGCTGCGGCGACGGCAAGTGCGGCGCGTGCACGGTGCTCGTCGACGGTAACCCGGTGCAGGCATGCAGCGTGGCCGCCGTCGATGTGGCGGGCACGCGCATCACCACCGTGGAAGGGCTGGCTGCGGCCGGCCGCCTGGATGCCGTACAGGCCGCGTTCCTGGAACAGAGCGCCCTCCAGTGTGGCTACTGCACGCCCGGCATGATCATGACGGCGACGGCGCTGCTGGCGGCGAACCCGGACCCCAGCGAGGCCGAGATCATGCACGCGCTGCAAGACAACATCTGCCGCTGCGGCGCGCATCCGCGCATCGTGGCGGCGGTGCGGCAGGCGGCGGCCTGGCTGCGCGCCGGCGCCTGGCCCGACTACGCGGCCACTCCTGCCGAGCCGGCCGCACCGCTGGCGCCCGATCGCTTCGAGGACGGCCTCGTCGTCGCCTACCCCGATCCCGACGTCGCGGCCGCAGCCTTTGGCGACGACGCCCCGCCGCCTGACCGCCGCACGCTGACCCAGATCGGCCCGCTGGTCCAGATCGCTGAAGACGGGACCATCCGTGTCTTCGTAGGCAAGGCGGAGGTCGGGCAGAATATGCGCGCATCGGTGGCGCAACTGGTGGCGGAGGAACTGCGCGTGGCGCCCGAACAGGTCGAGGTGATTGCCGCCGACACCGGCCGCGACCCCTACGACGTCGGCACCTTCGGTAGCCGCACCACGCCCATCACCGGGCCGCAGGTGCTGCGCGCCGGGGCAGCCATGCGCGGCCTGCTCGTCGACCTGGCCGCAGCGACATGGGGAGCCCCGCCGGCAGAGTTGAGCGTTCTCGACGGCGCGGTCGTGCATGCCGCCACCGCACGGCGCGCCACCTTCGGCGAGCTGGCCCGCGACCGCCAGATCACGCGCATCGCCGATCCCGACCAGCCGGTGACGCCGCCGGCCGAGTGGACGGTCGCCGGCCGGCCCATGCGCAAGCCGAACGGCGCGGCCTTTGTCACCGGCAGCCACCGCTTCGCCGCCGACATGGTGCTGCCGGGGATGCTGGCCGGCAAGGTGCTGCGCCCGCCCGCATTCCGGGCGACGCTTGAAGCGCTCGACACAGACGCGGCCGGGCACCTGCCGGGCGTCACCGTCGTGCGTGACGGCGACTTCGTGGGCGTCGTCGCGCCGGATGAGCTGGCGGCGACGCGGGCGATCGATGCCTTGCGGGCGCGCTGGCAGACGGCGTTGCAGGTCTCGTCGCCCGAACTCTTTGACTACCTCAAGGCGACGGCGCTGGAGCGCGAAAGTCAGCGCGACCCGGAAGCCGTGCCGGCCGACGGCTGGCGCGGCCCCCTCTTCACCGTGACGGGCGAGCCGGAGAGGGCGATGGCCGGCTCAGCACAGCAGATGGCCGAAGCGTACACGGTTGACTATATCGCCCACGCGCCGCTGGAGCCGCGGGCCGCGCTGGCCGTGTGGCAGGACGATCGCCTCACCGTGTGGACCGGTTCGCAACGTCCCTTCGGCGTGCAGGCCGAGCTGGCCGCGTTCTTCGGCATCGACCTGGCCAACGTGCGCGTGATCGTCCCGGAGACGGGCGCCGGCTATGGCGGCAAGCACGCCGGCGATGCGGCCATCGAGGCGGCGCGGCTGGCAAGGGCGGTGGGCCGGCCCGTGAAGATCGTCTGGACGCGGCAGGAGGAGTTCACCTGGGCGTACTTCCGGCCGGCGGGGCTCATCGAGCTGGCCAGCGCCGTGGATGAAAGCGGGTGTCTCACCACGCTGGAGATGACCAACTACAACTCGGGCGCGGCCGGTATCGAGTCGCGCTACGCGATCCCCAACCAGCGCATCACCTTCCTGCCCGCCGACCCGCCGCTGCGCCAGGGCGCGTATCGCGCGCTGGCGACCACCGCCAACCACTTCGCACGTGAGTCGCACATCGACGGTTGGGCGTATCGGCTGGGCGAGGATCCGCTGGCCTTCCGCCTGCGCCACATCGATGACCCGCGCCTGCGCGCCGTCTTCGAGGCGGCGGCGCTGCACTTTGGCTGGGACAGCCGCAGCGCGGCGGCGAACCACGGCTTTGGCATTGCCGGCGGGTCGGACAAGGGCTCGTACGTGGCGGCGTGTGTGGAGATTGCTGTCGACCCGGCGAGCGGTGCACTGACCGTGCTGCACGTGGTGGAGGCCTTCGAGTGCGGCGCCATCATCAACCCGGACAACGTGCGCGCCCAGGTGGAGGGCGCCATCATCCAGGGGCTGGGCGGCGCGCTCTACGAAAGCGTGCGATTCGCCAACGGGCGCATCCTCAACCCCGGCTTCGACGGCTACCGCGTGCCGCGCTTCCTGGACTTGCCGCGCATCGAGACGGTCCTGCTCGACCGTCGCGACCTGCCGTCGGTGGGCGCCGGCGAGACGCCGATCCTGGCCATTGCGCCGGCGATCGCCAACGCCGTCTTCCATGCCACGGGGCGTCGCCTGCGCGCCATGCCGCTGGCGCCCGACGGAACGGTCGCGCTCTGACGAGATGCGTGCGATGCGTGCATGGTATAATACTCCTATCGTCGTTTCCACTCCGCTGAGCGTTGCTCGAAACCACCGCGTCGTTGATTTCCGAATGTCCCCGTAGATGGCGGTCATATGAGAAATTCTTACGGTGCAGCGGAAGATTCGTCTGCACGCCAGGTGCCGGAAGGGTCGTCGTCCGCTTGTGACGTAGAGGACGATGCCAACCAGCGGATCGAACAGTTGCTCAAGCAACAGATGGCCGTCAACCAATTGGGGCGGCTGCTGGGGAGTACGCTCGATCTCACCGAGTTGTGTCGTATCGCGCACCGCGAGATCGAGAAAATCGTCGGCTTCACCAACCTGGGCATCTCCACCTATGATGCCGCAAACCAGCAGATCAGGGCGCTCTTTATTGTCGCCGATGGCGAGTTCGTCGACGTCAGCCAGTTGCCCTCCATTCCACTGGAGCCGGGCACCGGCCCGCAGAGCCGCGCCATCACGACGCAACTGCCCGACATCGTCGACGACATGGAGGTCGACCGGGCGCGAGTCAAGACCTACCTCAACGTGAAGACACGCGACCCGCGGCGCACGCGCTCCATCTTGACCGTGCCGATGGTGGTTGGCGATCAGGTCGTCGGCACCATGCAGATGCAGAGCTATGAGCCGGGTCTCTACTCAACCGTCGACATTCCGCTCCTGACAGGGATTGCCAATCAGTTTGCGCTTGCCCTGCAAAACGCCATGCTCTACGGGCAAATCGAGCAGGAACTGGCCGACCGCAAGCGCAGCGAATGGCAGCGCGGGCTGCTGAACCGCATCCTGACCGTCTTTCAGATCGAGAATGACGACGGGATGTACTCGCGGGTCTTGGCACTTCTCGTGGAAGCGACGGCCAGCCGCTGCGGCGTCTTCGGCTATGTTGTATCCGGCGGCGATCTTGTCTGCCCGGCATTGACCTGTGCCAGACACGAGGTCGAGGTGGGAGCCGGCCAGACTCTTCGCCTGTCCGGCGGCTGGAGGAGACTGCTTGGTGAGACGGGCGAGGCACGCGGTACTGTCTTCAACGATCGTTGCATCAAGCTGCCTGTCGGCGGGATGGTATTTGAACGTTCGCTTGTCGTGCCCTTGATGCAAGGCGCCGAGACGATCGGCATCCTTGCGGTTGCAAACCGGGACGGCGACTACGAGGGTGAGCAGATCGAACTCATGGATGTAATTGCGGCCCAGATCAGCCCAGTGCTGGCGGCGCGCCTTCAGCGCGATCGCGAGCAGCAGGCGCGCGAGGCGGCACTGGAGGCCCTGGGCGAACGCGAAGCGCAGTACCGTATGCTCTATGCCGCCAACCCGGTGCCCATGTGGGTCTACGACCTGGAGAGCTATCGGTTCCTCGACGTCAACGAAGCAGCCGAGGCTCAGTACGGCTACACGCGCGCCGAATTCCTGCGCATGCGGCTGCACGACATCCGTCCGACCGAGGAACTTGCCCGTCTGGAAGAGAATCTGCACCAACAACGCATCTCGTTCGAAACTTCCGGGCCGTGGCGGCACCGCAAAAAGAGCGGAGAAATCATTCTGGTCGAGATTTCATCGCACACGATGCAGTGGCAGGATCGGGCTGCGGTCGTTGTGCAGGCGCGCGACGTCACGGCGCGCGTCCATGCCGAGCGCGCGCTGGCGGCCTCCGAGCGGAAGTTCCGCGACCTCGCCGAGCAACTGCCGGGGCTGATCGTCATTCTGGATGAGACGGGCGTGCGCTACGTCAATGAGCGCGGCGCCGCCATGCTTGGACGAACTGTCGAGGAGGTGCTTTCGCCCGCGTTTGATTACGTTCCGTTTGTTGCGCCGCATTCGCAGAACGTTGGCTCGTCCGTCCTGAACGCAGAAGACGACGCGGCAGAAGACGAGACGTACGAGGTCACGGTCAGCGTGCCGGCTGGACAAAAGCTGACTCTCTGGATTGCCAGCAAGCGCATCGAGTACGAAGATCGCGACGCCCTTCTGATCGTAGCCACCGATGTCACCGAGGCCCGGCGGCTGGAGGAGCAGTTGCGCCAGGCGCAGAAGATGGAGGCGCTCGGCGTGCTGGCCGGCGGGATCGCCCACGACTTCAACAACCTGCTCACGCCCATCGTCAGCTACACCGAACTCATGCTGGGCCGGGCCGAGGCGGGCAGCCGCGAGCAGCGTTACCTGGGTCAGATCCGCAAGGCGGCCGAACGCGCCACCGAACTCGTGCGTCAGATCCTTGCCTTTAGCCGGACACGCCAGGCGGCGGTGGGCGCGGCGGATGTGTGCGCCTGCGTCGACGAGGTGCTCGATCTGTTGCGCCCAACGCTGCCGTCGACCATCGAGTTGCTGCGCCAGTGCGATCTGCCGGACGCCTACGTCCTCGCCGACAGCCACGAGATCGTGCAGGTCATTATGAACCTCTGCACCAACGCCTACCAGGCCATCGGTGAGGCGCCGGGGCGCATCATTGTGCGCGTCGAGCGGGTGCCCGGGGCCGCGCTCGCGCCGCCAGTCGCGGCCACCGACAGCGCGTCGCCCCCAGAGTGGGTGCGCCTGACCGTACAGGACAGCGGGGACGGCATCGATCCGGAGGCCCGTGAGCATCTCTTCGAACCATTCTTCACGACCAAGGGGGCGGGCAAGGGCACGGGCCTGGGGCTGCCGGTCGTCTACGGCATCGTGCGCAAGCTGGGCGGGCGGATCGACTTCGAGAGCACACCCGGCCGCGGGACGAGCTTTGTCGTGGAGTTGCCGGCCATGGTTGGCACACCGGCGACGGGGGTGGTGGGATCGGCGGCGGACGAGCGCGGTCAGGGCGAGCACATCCTGCTCGTGGACGACGATGCCGGCACGCTGGAGGCCGTGCGCCAGGTGTTGCTCGAGTATGGCTACCGCGTCAGCGCGTTTGCGGACGGGACATCCGCCCTTGCCGCGTATCAGGCCGACCCCAGTCACTTTGCCGTGGTTGTCACCGACCAGGTGATGCCGGTCATGACCGGCGACGAGTTGGTCGCTGCGCTCCGTCGGGCAGGGTACGCCGTGCCTGCCATCGTTCTGACGGGCTTCAGCGAACGCCTGACGCCGGCGCTTGCGGCCGAGCGTGGCATTGCGGCCGTGCTGGCCAAACCGGTGGCGCATCGCGCGCTGCTGCACGCCCTACGCACCTTCCTGGCGCCGTCACCCGCCGGGTGATGTGCCCCAAACCGAAGCAGCCCATCGGCTGAAAGGCTCAGCTTGCCCGATGACTCTTGCTCCAGATCAGAACACGACCTCGTCCCGTCATTTTGCAGTCGCAGCGGTCTGGCGAATCGTGTTCGCCTATGTTCTGTTTGGTATGCTCTGGATCCTCTTTTCTGACCGCATTCTCTCCCTGTTCAGCAGCGATTCCGCCCAGTTGATGCGCTGGCAGACCTACAAGGGATGGTTCTTCATCGCAGCCAGCGCTGCCATGTTGTTTCTCCTGCTGAATCGGTCCCAAACGCGCCAGCGGGCAGCGCAAGAATCCCTGGCCGCCAGTGCGCTCCAGTACCGGTTGCTGGTCGATGGCGCGCAAGACTTTGCCATCACCCTTCTGGATGGCGCCGGGCGTATCGTCTCCTGGAATGCAGGCGCGCGGCAGATCACCGGCTTCGAGAACGACGAGGTTGTCGGGCAATCGTCCGCAATGTTGTATACGGACGGGGATGTCGTCGACATGGTGCCCGACCAGCATCTGCAACAGGCGCGTCGCAACGGCAGGGTAGAGAGCGACGGGTGGTGTAAGCGTAAGGACGGCTCGCGCTACTGGGGCAACACCGTGCTGACGGCGCTGTATCGTGGCGACGGGACGCTCTACGGCTTTCTGCGCATCTCGCGTGACCTTACCGAGCGGCGTGTGGCCGAGGAGCACAGCCACAAGCTAAACCGCATCCATGCTGTGCTGAGCGACGTCAACCAGATGATCGTGCGCGAGCGGTCCCTTCCGCCGCTGTTTGCGCAGACGTGCCAGATCGCCGTCGAGCGCGGCGGACTGCGCATGGCGTGGATCGGCCTGGTCGACCCGACCACCAAGGCCGTACGGCCCGTCGCTCATGCCGGTGTCGTCGATGGATACCTCGAACAACTGCACATCGTTTTGGACGATTCACCGGTGGGCCACTTCTCCTCGGCGCAAGCTTTGTGTCGAGGAGAAGTGGTCATCATGGAGTCGATCGCTGAAGATCCGCGCATGGGGCCATGGCGTGAGCACGCGCTGCGGTTGGGCTATACTGCGTCGGCGGCCTTTCCCCTGGTGGCGAGCGGCGAGGTGCGCGGCGTGCTGAACCTCTACACTGGTGAGTCCGCTTTCTTCGATGGCGAAGTAGTCGCGCTTCTCCTCGAGATGGTTGGCGATCTGGCGTTTGCCATGGAGATGGTCGAGAATGAGAACCGGCGTATCGATGCCCAGGAAGCGCGGCGTGAGACAGAGGATCGTCTGCGTCTTGCCGTGCGTGCGGGCAGGGTCGGGCTGTGGAACTGGGAATTGGATACCAACCGGGTCGCATATTCGGCTGAGTGGAAGGCCCAGCTCGGCTACCGTGAGGAGGAGATTGGCGACAGTTTCGACGAATGGGAAAGCCGGGTGCATCCCGAAGACCTTGCGCCGACCCTGAGCACGGTGCGCTCCTTTCTCGCCGCTCCGTGGCCCAACTACCACGCTGAGTTTCGCTTGCGGCACAAGGACGGCTCATATCGCTGGATTCTGGCGCAGGCCTCGCTACAAATGGACGCCGGTGGCATACCAGTGCGCATGGTCGGTTCGCACGTCGACATCACGGAACAGAAAGCGGCAGGCGCGGAACGCGAGCAACTGATCGGCCAGTTGGAGCAGCGCCTGACCGAACTGTTGCTTCTCCACCACGTCGCCGAGCGCATGCAGCGACTCGAAACACCCGAGCAACTGGCGGCAGACATCATCGCCACGCTCGAAGAGATGGTGCGCTTTGCCTATGGCGCCGTGCTTCTCATCGATCCGGAGCGTGGCCGGCTGGCGCCCTTTGCCCTGAGCGATCAGAAGCGCGGACGCGAGTTTCTGCTATACGATCTTGCGTATGTTGCCGATAAGGCGCCGCGTGTCGGCGAAGGCATCACGGGCTGGGTTGCGCAACACGGCGTCAGCGTGCGCGTCGACGACGTGCGTGCGGATCCGCGCTACGTGGCCATGCGCGATGATATCCGCTCCGAGATGTGTGTGCCATTGCGTGTGGACAACCGCGTCATCGGCGTCATCAATGTGGAATCGGAACTCGCCGGCGCATTCGACGCGGCCGACCAACGCCTGCTGGAAACAGTGGCCGCACAGATCGCCGTAGCCATCTACAACACCCAGCTTTTCAGGCAGGTGCAGGAACACAGCGCAGCACTGGAAGCGCGTGTGGTACAGCGGACCGAGGAACTGAGCGCAGCGATGGAGAAGGCGCAGACGGCGGACCGGCTCAAGTCCACCTTCCTGGCGACCATGTCCCACGAACTGCGCACTCCGCTCAACTCGATCATCGGCTTTACGGGCGTGCTGCTCCAGGAACTGGCAGGGCCGCTGTTGCCCGAGCAGAAAAAGCAACTCAGCATGGTCCAGGGCAGCGCACGCCACCTGCTGTCGCTCATCAACGACGTGCTCGACATCTCCAAGATCGAGGCCGGCCAGCTCGAGCTGGTACGTGTACCCGTCGACCTGCATGCCGTCATCGACGGTGCGATGCGCTCGATTCAGCCGATGGCTTGGCGCAAAGGCCTTGCCGTGGGTGTGACTGTCGACCCGGCTGTTGGCCCGATCCTGACCGATCGCCGGCGAGTCGAACAAATCCTCATCAACCTGTTGTACAACGCTGTTAAATTTACGGAACGTGGCAGCATCGACTTACAGTGTATAATGCAGGGAGATTACGTTTCCGTCACGATTCGCGATACAGGCATCGGCATCCGCCCTGAAGACAGAGCGCGGCTATTCCGGCCTTTCCAACAACTGGAAGACGGGCTGGCGCGGCAGCGCGAGGGGACAGGCTTGGGACTGTCGATCTGCGCCAGCCTGGTCAAGTTGATGGGTGGAACGATTACAGTTGAAAGTGAATGGGGCGCAGGCAGCGCCTTCACGTTTGCGCTCCCCGCTAGCGAAAGCAGCCTTGATGGCACACATACTGGTAATCGAGGACAATGAGCAGAATCTCTACCTGGTCACTTTCATTCTGGAACGCGGCGGGCATGCTGTGACCCAAGCGCGCACGGGCGAAGAGGGCATTCGGCAGGCCGTTGCGGCGCGTCCCGACCTCATCTTGCTGGATATCCAGTTGCCGCAGATGGATGGGTATGCCGTGGCGCAGACGCTGCGCACCCATCGGCATTTGGAGGATGTGCCGATCGTGGCCGTCACTTCCTATGCCATGACCGGCGACCGCGAGCGGGTCATGGCCGCCGGTTGCACCGGCTACCTGGAAAAGCCAATCGATCCCGGGACCTTTGTGGAAGAGGTGACTGCCTTCCTGTGACGGGCAGCCACTAGCTGACGGAAGAATTCCGACAAAAGATTTCGATGTTGGGGGAAACGCCGTGAAGACGATTCTGGTGGTCGACGACAACGAAACACAACGTTATCTGAGCCGCACAATCCTGCAGGCCGTCGGCTACGAAGTGATTACGGCCGAAAACGGCGCCGAGGCATTGGAAGCGGCGCGCTCCTCCCCTCCCGACCTGATCATCTCCGACGTCCTCATGCCCGTCATGGACGGCTTCATGTTCCGGCGCGCATGCCGGGCCGAGCCGGCACTGAACGCCATTCCGTTCATGATCTATACCGCCACCTATCTCGACGCACGCGACGAGACGCTGGCTTACCAGTTGGGCGTCACGCGCTATGTGACCGGCCCGGTCGAGAATGACGAGTTGCTGCGCCACGTCCGCGACGTACTGCGTGCCACGCCGGGCGACGTCGCCGACACTGTACCTGTCGAGGATTCCGAAGCTTTCGGCTTCTACCGCGAGTATAACGCAATCCTGGTCGGCAAGCTCGAACAGAAGATGACCGAGTTGGCGCTGGCGAACCAGGCGCTGGCCGCGCGCGAACGCTTCGCTCTCGATACGCTGGACGGCCTGTCGGCGCACATTGCCATCGTCAACCACGACGGGGTGATCGAGGCGGTCAACAAGGCGTGGCGTGACTTTTCGACGGCCAACACCCCGTTGCGATCCAATATTTGCGAAGGCGCCAACTACCTGGCCGTCTGCGATGCCGCGGCCGGCGCCAACGCTGCCGAGGCGGGCGCGTTCGCCGCGGCCATTCGCACCGTACTGGCCGGCAAGGCTGCGGAGCAAGCCATCGAGTACCCGTGCCACAGCGCGAGCGAGCAACGCTGGTTCATCGGCCGCGTCACGCGCTTTCCCGGTGAAGGCCCGCCGCGCGCCATCATCGCGCATGAGAACATCACCGCGCGCGTGCTGGCCGAGAACGCGCTGCGCGCCAACGAGGCCGCATTGCGTCGCTCGCAGGAGGTGGCGCACGTGGGCCACTGGACGTGGGACACGCGCGCCAACAAGGTCACCTGGTCGGATGAGATGAAGCGAATCTTCGGCCTGGACCCGGTAACCTTCGAGGGTGACCTCGACGAGGTGATCCAACATGCGATCCACCCCGACGACCGCGCGCTCGTCTTTGCCATGAATGAGGCGGTCATCCATGATGCTCGCCCGGCCGACACAGAATACCGCGTCGTCTGGCCGGACGGCACGGTGCGCTCCGTGTTGGCGCGGCCCGGCGAACGGGTCACCGATGCCCAGGGCGCTATCATCAAGTTGTCTGGCATTGTCCAGGATGTGACGGAGCAGAAACGCGCCGAAAATGAGTTGCGGCGGAATCTCCAGCGCCTCTCCATTGCGACGAAGGCCGGCGGCCTGGGCATTTGGGAGAGCGACGTTCGGAGCGGCTTCCAGATGTGGGATGAGCGCACTCAGGCCATCTACGGATCGAGCGGTGATGAGGTGCCGGCGACCTATGAGCGGTGGATGCAACTTGTCCATCCGGACGATCTGCCGGGTGTTCTGGCGAACGAGCAAGCTGCTATTGAGCGTGGGGTGTCGATTCACAATCGCTTTCGCATCGTGCGTCCCGATGGCGCCATCCGCCATGTTGAGACTCATGCCGAGCCGCGCTTTGGCGAGGACGGGACGCTCGAGTGCCTGGTCGGCGTCGATCAGGATGTAACCGAGTGGGTGGAGAGCGAAGAGCGCGTTCGGCTGCAATATGTTGCGCTTGAGGCCGCGGCCAATGCCATCGTCATCACCGACGCCAACGGCAGCATCCAGTGGGTCAACCCGGCGTTCTCGCACTTGACCGGCTACTCGGCAGCGGAGGCATTGCATCGCAACCCGCGCGAACTCGTGCGTTCCGGTAAGCATCCCGGTGACTTCTACCAAGAACTCTGGCATACGATCCTCGACGGCAAAGTCTGGCGCGGCGAACTCATCAACCGGCGCAAGGACGGCTCCTTCTACCACGAAGAGCAAACGATCACCCCCGTGCGCAACGCCGGGGGCCAGATCACCCATTTTGTTGCCATCAAGCAGGATGTGTCGCAGCGTGTCCGCCACCAGGAAGAGAGCTTCAAGCTCATGTGGCAGATGCGCGCCCAGGCCGAGCAGTTGACCCAGATCATCCGCAGCGTGCCGGAGGGTGTTCTGCTGCTCGACGTCGACCGCCATGTCGTGCAGGCAAATCCGCAGGGCGACATCCTGCTCCACCAAATAGTGCAACGCGCAGCGGATGGTGCAATCGATCGCCTGGGCGACCAGCCGCTGGACGAACTGCTCACCTCGCCGCCGGCGGGCGAGTGGCATCTCGTGCGCCACGACGGCCGCTCCTACGAAGTGGCGGCCCGCCCCGTGGAGAGCGGGCCGGTGCCGGCCGGCTGGGTCTTGGTGCTGCGCGATGTCAGCGACCGTCTGGCTGCGCAGATGCAACTCCAGCGCCAGGAGCGGCTGGCTGCCGTGGGCCAGTTGGCCGCCGGTATCGCCCACGACTTCAACAACATCATGTCGGTCATCATCACCTACGCCGAGCTGTCCGAGCAGGCGCCGGGGCTGACGCCGCGCGAGCGGGCGCGCCTCGTGGTCATCCGCGAGCAGGCGCTGCGTGCCACGACCATGATCCGCCAGATCCTCGACTTCAGCCGGCGGTCGGTCATGGAGATGCAGACGCTCGATCTGCTGCCGCTTGTCAAGGAACAGCGCGCCCTGCTCTCGCGCACCCTGCCTGAGCACATCGAGATTGCGCTGGACTTCGCGCCGGCCGACTATGTCGTCAAGGCGGACCCGACGCGCATGCAGCAGATGTTGATGAACCTGGCGGTGAACGCACGCGACGCCATGCCCGAGGGCGGGCGCCTCACGATGGCATTGTCCCACGTGGTCGTTGCGGCGAATGCTGCGCCCCTGCCGGGCATGGCGCCGGGCGCCTGGGTGCGCGTGCAGATCGCCGACACGGGCACGGGCATTGCACCGGAAGATATGCCGCACATCTTCGAGCCCTTCTTCACGACCAAGGAAGTCGGCGCCGGCACGGGACTCGGCCTGGCGCAGGTGCATGGCATCGTTGCCCAGCATGGCGGCCACATCACGGTGGCGAGCACGCCCGGCGCCGGCACGACCTTTGTCATCTATCTGCCGGCTCTTGTCGTGGCTTCGGACGCCGCTGCGTCGGTCGCTGGTCGACTCGCCGCCATGCCGCACGGCTGCGGCCAGACGATCCTGGTGGTTGAGGACGACCAGGCGTTGCGCACGACGTTGGTGGAATTCCTGGAAACGCTGGAGTATACAGTTCTGGAAGCAACCGACGGCACGGATGCGCTTCACCTGCTCGACGCTGGCGCCGAACAGCCCGCACTAATTCTCAGCGACGTGGTGATGCCGCACATGGGCGGCGTCGCGCTCCTCAAGGAATTGTACCGGCGCGAGCGCCGCGTCCCGGTCATCCTGCTGACGGGGCACACTATGGGCGACGTGCTGGATGGCCTGCGCGAGCTGGGCATGGCCGGCTGGATGCCCAAGCCGCCGCCGCTGCGCGATCTCGCCGAGCTGATCGCAAACACACTACGGTCCTGACCTCGAGGTCAGGACCGTAGTGTGCCAACTATCATGTGATTGAACACGCGTACCGGCTGCTCCTGGATTACTCCGTATCGCTCCCGCGGCGATAGAAGATCAGCTTGAATCCTTCGCTCACCCACAACATCACCGACGCCAGCGCGGCGCAGAGCAGCCATGTCTCGAAATCGAGCGAGACGAGCTGCATCCCGCGCTGTAGGAAGCCGATCTCCGTCGGGAGCAGGATCGCCACGAACGCAAAGAGCAGCGACCAGTTGAGCCGCGCGTTGTTGAATGTCTCCATGGAGAAGATGCTCCGCTCCGGGAAACGGTAGGAGAGCGCGGCGTAGATGTGCGTCAGCGAGAAGGTGACGTAGCCCAGCGTGCGCACCAGCGCGAGATCGTCGCCGCGGCTCTGCGCATAGGCCATGATGCCGAGCGTGACCACGGCCATGGTGATGCCGCCAAGCCCCAGCCACACCGCCAGCTTGCGGTCGATGATCGAGGCACTGGCCGGGCGCGGCTTGCGCGCCATGAGACCGGCCGACGGCTTGTCCATGCCCAGCGCGGCGCCGGGCGGCGCATCGACCAGGAAGTTGATCCACAGAATCTGGCCGGGCAGGAAGGGGATGCCGCCCGCGATGTTGAGCAGCGCCGAGCCCAGGAAGGTGACGATGAAGCCCACCAACTGCGCAAGCTGGAAACGAATGTACTTGAGCAGGTTGTCGTAGATGGTGCGGCCCAGTTCCACCGCCTTGACGATGGTGGCGAAGTTGTCGTCGGTGAGGATCATGGCCGCGGCTTCCTTGGAGGCCTCGGTGCCGGTGATGCCCATGGCCACGCCGATGTTGGCCGTCTTGAGCGCGGGCGCATCGTTGACGCCGTCGCCCGTCATGGCCACGATCTCGCCGCGCCCTTGCAGGATCTTGACCAGCCGCACCTTGTGCTCGGGCGCCACGCGCGCCACCACGCCGATGTCGTCGATCTCCTTGAGCAGTTGCTCGTCGCTCATCGCGGCGAACTCCTGGCCCGTAATCGCGCGGCCGGGGATGCCCAGCTCCTTGGCGATGGCCGCGGCGGTCACTGCATGGTCGCCGGTGATCATACGCACGCGGATGCCCGCCTCGCGCGCCTCGGCGATGGCGGCCTTGGCCTCCGGCCGCGGCGGGTCGACGATACCGACCATGGCGAAGAGCACCAGCCCCTGCATCTCGTCGAGCAGGTTGGCGTTGGGGTCGAAGGTGTCGGGGGCGAAGCCCTTGCCGGCAAAGGCCAGCACGCGCATGCCCTGCGATGCCAGCCGTTCGTTCTGCGCGTTCGCGCCGGCGCGCACCGTGTCGTCGACCGGGACCAGCTTGCCGTTCGGCGCAATGGCGTGTGTCGAGCGGGCCAGCAGCACGTCGGGTGCACCCTTGACATAGGCGCGGATGACGGGCTTGCCTTCAGGACTCTTCATGTGATGGAAGGTCGCCATCATCTTGTACTCGGAGTCGAAAGGCAGTTCGGCGACGCGCGGGTGATCCTCGCGCGTCGCGTCCACGGGTACCCCGCCCTTCTCCGCCAGCACGATCAGCGCGCCCTCGGTCGGGTCGCCGATGAGCTTGGCGCCGTCGAGCGAGGCGTCGGTGTCCAGCGCCATGGCGACGAAGGCCGGGCGCAGGTCGAGGCCGGGGTCTTCGCCCACCGGCTTGATCGTCCCCTGCGTGCTGTAGCCCTCGCCGTCCACCACGTAGCGATTGCCTACGACGACCAGCTCGCGCACCGTCATCTGGTTGAGCGTCAGCGTGCCGGTCTTGTCGGAGCAGATGGCCGAGGTGGAGCCGAGCGTCTCGACCGAGGTCAGGCGCTTGACGATGGCGTTGGCCTTGGCGAGCTGCGTCGTGCCCATGGCCAGCACCGTCGTCACCACTGCGGGCAGGCCGGTGGGGATGGCGGCGACGGCCATGGAGACGCCGGTGATGAGCAGCAGGCTGAAGGGCTGCCCGCGCAGCAGGCCGATGCCGCTCATGACCAGGAACGCCACGCCGGCCAGGACCGCCATGATGATGGTCAACTGGTCGAGCTGTTTCTGGAGCGGCGTCTTCTCTTCCTTGACCGCCTGCATCATGCCGGCGATGGCGCCCATCTGCGTCTGCATGCCGGTGGCGGTGACGATCATGGCGCCGCGGCCGCGCGTCACCGTCGTATTCATGAAGGCCATGTTGTGCTGGTCGCCCAGCGCTACCTCGGCCTTGTCGATGGCGGCCACATCCTTGAGCGTGGGCGCGCTCTCGCCCGTCAGCGCGGCCTCCTCGATCTCCAGCGTGGCCGCCTCCACGAGCCGGCCGTCGGCGGGGACGAGATCGCCCGCTTCAAAGAGCACGACGTCGCCCGGCACCAGGTCATCGGCCGCCACCTGAGCGACCTGGCCGTTGCGCCGCACGCGCGCCTGCAACTGCATCATCCCGCGCAGCGAGGCCAGGCTGGCCTCGGCCTTCTTCTCCTGGCTCATGCCGAGGACGGCGTTGAAGACGGTGAGGATGAAGAGCAGCGAGAAGGTCTGCACATCTTGCAGGAAGATCAGGCTGATGAGCCCCGTGGCCAACAGGATGATCTGCATGAGGTCGCGGTACTGGCGCAGGAAGGCCTTCCAGCGCGGCTCCTTGGGCTTTTCGGCCAGCTTGTTGGGGCCGTACTGGGCGAGGCGCTGCTGCACTGCCGCGTCGTCGAGGCCGTGCGCCGGGTTGACACTCTCCTGTTGCGCCGTCTCGTCGATACTGAACTGATACCATTGTTTGGTGGTCGGGTCGGCCATGTTCACCCTCTCCTTGCTGGTGGAGATGACGCCGTGCGGCCGGCAGGTGCGGCGCTGCGGCGCGAGTCGTTTGTGGAATGTCCTCTATTATCGACGCAAAGCGCCGGCTAGACAACCGTGCCGAAGAGCTTGCCGATGAGCGCCGTGAGCAGCATGGCCAGCGCGCCCCAGAAAGTGACGCGCAGCGCGGCCTTGACCATGGGCGCGCCACCTGCCCGCGCTGCCAGCATGCCCAGCCCGGCCAGAAAGACGAGCGACGTGAGCGAGACCGTGTAGACCAGCGTCTCCACCGGCGCCAGCAGCACGACGAGCATGGGGAGCGCCGCGCCCACGGCAAAGGTGGCGGCCGACGCCAGCGCTGCCTGCACCGGCCGCGCCGTCATCACCTCGGAGATGCCCAGCTCGTCGCGGGCGTGCGCCCCCAGCGCATCCTTGGCGGTCAGTTGCTCGGCGACCTGGCGCGCCAGCCCCTCGTCCAGGCCGCGCTGCACGTAGATGCCGGTCAGTTCGTCGAGTTCGGCCTGCGGTTGCGTGGCGAGTTCGTCGCGCTCGCGGGCGAGGTCGGCCTTCTCCGTGTCCTCCTGCGAGCTGACGGAGACATACTCGCCGGCGGCCATGGACATGGCACCGGCCACCAGCCCGGCCACGCCCGCAATCAGCACCTCGGTGCGACCGGTGCTGGCGGCGGCGACGCCCACGACGAGGCTGGCCGTGGAGACGATGCCGTCGTTGGCGCCAAGCACGGCGGCGCGCAGCCAGCCGATGCGCTCGGTGCGGTGTTCCTCACGGTGGGTTCTCGGCATGATTGGACTCCTTTGGGTTGCGCGTGGAGCGGAGGGTGGATGTGCCTGGATGCCACTTGAAAAGCCCACCACCAAGGCGCAATGGGCACAAAGTGGCACGAAGGTGTCATTCAACGGTGTCCGTCAATGTTTATTATAGGTCAACCGAGCCACCATTCGGAACT
>ERZ795053.2537-NODE-2537-length-21932-cov-5.327513_pt1 | contig 21932 bp, 20 predicted proteins | sample MGYA00375137_ERZ795053 | MGnify/ENA primary metagenome ERZ795053 (study PRJEB30182, sample SAMN05720284) | activated sludge metagenome | isolation source: Anaerobic digester | place: Hong Kong | collected 2014-12-17 ...
TTGCGCAGTGTCAACGTGAAGATGCGGCCTTCCTTGACGTCGATCGCTTCAAGGATATCCGGCACCGGCCGCCAGTTCGCATCGTAGCCGACAAGCCGGGCGTAGCCGTAGACCACCATCATCCGGGTGTCGCGCGACTGGCTCATCAGCAAGCGCAGTTGCCCGCCGTAGGCGCCTGGCCGCTGCCCGGCGCCTTCGAGCCGAACGACTGCCGGTGACTGCGGCAGCCGCTGCTCCATCTTCGGCAGGCTGCCATCGGCCACGCGCGCCGCGAGCGCCGGCGGTTCGATGGCGTCTGCGGCCGACGGCAATGGCACGGCCGCGAGCCAAACCAGAATCAAGACCGCCAACACGCGGGCAAACCAGCAATCCACTTGCATCTCAAGCCCTCCCCGGCACGGATGGCAACTCGTGGGCACGCACGAAATGACCGCCGCCCAGATCTAATAGATGCGGCCGTGTCGCGCCGTCGTCGGTAAATGGCGCCGGCCAAGCCTCAGGCGTTGAGGCGCGGCCGTCCATTACAGCGGAAAAGTCGAGCCGGCGCTCAGGATCGGGGAACGGCACGGCCGCCAAGAGGGTGCGGGTGTAGGGGTGAACCGGATTGCGGAACAGGGCTTCCCGGCTCGCCTCTTCGACAATGCGGCCAAAGCACATCACCGCGATCCGCTCCGCCATGTAGTCCACGACCGCAAGATTGTGCGAAATGAACAGGTAGGTGAGCCCCAGCTCGCTCTGCAGGTCCTTGAGAAGGTTCAGGATCTGGGCCTGGACCGAGACGTCGAGCGCGGACACCGGCTCATCGCAGATAAGGAGATCCGGCTTCAGCGCAAGCGCTCGCGCAATGCCGATCCGCTGCCGCTGGCCGCCGGAAAAGCTATGCGGGTGGCGACCGACATCGCGCGGATCGAGGCCGACTAGCTCCATGAGTTCGCGTACCATCTCCCTGCGGTAGGCGGCATCGCCGATGCCGTGAATGATCAGCGGCTCGCTCAAGATGTCGTAGACGGTCATGCGCGGGTTGAGCGCGCTGAACGGGTCCTGAAACACGTATTGGATCTTGCGCCGAACCGCAGCCAACGCGTCCGCTGGCAGCCGTGTCAGGTCCACCACGCCGTCGCCGGCATCGAACAAGACGGTGCCGTTGTCCGCCCTGACGGCGCGCAAGATCAGCTTGCTCAAGGTGGATTTGCCGCAGCCGCTCTCCCCCACCAAGCCCAGACAACTGCCACGGGCGATGTGGAAACTCACGTCATCGACGGCGCGCACGGTGCGCGTGTGCCGGGAGGCGAACAGCCCCGCGCCACGACGGGTGATGAACGACTTACTGAGATTGCGCACTTCCAGATGCAGCGGTGGCGGACCTGCGCGCGCGCCGCTACTTGCCGGCCGGGCGAGGAGGTGGCCCTTGCGCTTGCGGATCTCCCGAAGCGGCTTCAGCCGTTCGCCGCGGCGCATGTCAAAGTGCGGAACCGCGCCCAGCAGCGCCTTGAGGTAGGGGTGGCGTGGATCACCGAAGATGTCTTCGAGCGCGCCCGCCTCCATCACCCGGCCGCGATACAAGACCACGACCTCCTCGGCCATGTTGGCGACGACGCCCAGGTCATGCGTGATCAGCAGCAGCGCCATGCCGAACTCCTGGCGCACATCCTGGATCAGCTTCAGGATCTGCGCCTGGATGGTCACGTCGAGGGCGGTCGTCGGCTCATCGGCAATCAGCACCGCCGGCCGACAGATGAGCGCCATCGCGATCATCGCCCGCTGGCGCAGGCCGCCTGAGAGCTCGAACGGATAGGTGTTGAGCGCGCGTTCAGGTTCCGGAAACCCGACCAGCTTCAGCATGCGCAACGTCGCCTCAATCCCTTCGCGCCTGCCAAGCCGGCTGTGCAGCTCAAGCATCTCGCCGACCTGATCGCCGACCGTGTGCAGCGGCGAGAGCGAGGTCATCGGCTCCTGAAAGATCATCGAGATGTGGCGGCCGCGGATGCTGCGGTAGGCGGTGCCGGCCGGATCGAGGCCGGTCAGGTCTGTGGGCTCAGCGCCGGTGCGGCCGTCGTCAAAAAGGATCGAGCCGCTGCGAATGCGGCCGTTGGCCGGCAGGATGCCGAGAATGGCTTGCGCCGTAACTGACTTGCCGGAGCCGGACTCACCCACGAGCGCCACCGCCGAGCCGGCGTTGAGGCGAAAGCTGATCCCGTCGAGCGCGCGCACGAGACCGCCGCGGGTGTGAAACTCGACCGACAGATCCTCCACCCGCAACACCTCGCCCATGGCTGCCTACCCGAGCCGGAACGATCGAGCGGCAGCAGCCATCAGCCGAATACCTCGGTGGCGGCGAGCCAGCGGCAGGCGGGATGGGAGCGAGTCCGGCGCACGAACGCCTCGACGAACTGCCAGCAGCCTTCGTCGTGAAAAAGATGATGCGTCATCAGGCCGGTCGGCTCGCTGGCATCGGCGGTACCTGCGCGCCGCTGCCGCAAGTGGTCTAGCACCTGCGCCAGCGCCGCTTCGGTGCCGACGAAGCCGCCGCTCTGCCAGTTGACGATATCGACGTGAACGTTGGCATTGATCAGGCCGGGAACTGCCTCGCGCGCCGGCCGTGGCCCCAGGACTGACAGCCCGGTCACGCCCGCGGCCGGTAACGCCGGCACGAAATCGGGATCGATGCGGTTCCACGGCGCAACCAACGCCGGAACGTGGCGCGCAAAGGCACTGACGCGGGCCACACTGCGCCGCAGCTCCGCCAGCATGACCTCGGGCGGACGGTGCCGTCCGTACTCGTTCTGCCGCTCATCGCCAGGCGCGTGATTGTCGTGCCCCCAGCCGTGGACGAGCGCACAGCCGTGCGGCTGACCGGCGAGCCAGGCGACCAACTGGTCCTCGGCATCGCGCGGGATGACCGCGAGCGCAACCGGCGTATCGGTCGTCCGTGCGATCGCAAGCGTGCGATCGAGCTCGGGCGTCACGGTGCGCGCATCGTCGTCGCGCCACCAGAACGTGGCGGTGCGGCCGGCCATCCGCCAAGCCTCGAGTTCGTCGTCGATCGCGTTCCAGTCGGGCATGCTTGCCCCTATCCCGCTCGTATTCCGGCGCAAAAGCAAGCCATCGCGCGCGCCGTCGCCTCGGCACCGTGCATATCTAAGGGCAGGCAGGTGCGATCTCTTGTCAAGGCTTCGTCGATCGCGGCGGCGAGACGTTTCGGTGACAGATCGTCCGCGGCGACAAGCGTGATAGCGCCGCGTTCAGCCAGGATGCCGGCACGCACGCCCTGCTCCGTCTCGGTCGGTGTTGCGAATGGAACCACGACCGCAGGCACGCGCGCCGACAGCACATCCATCATGGTGTTGTAGCCCGCCTGCGAGATGCAGAGCGCGGCATTGGCGAGCAGGTCCGGCACGTCGGCCCGCCAGCGCTCAATCACCACGCCGTCGGGGCAGTTCCAACGCAGCTCGTCGAAGGCTCGTTCGGGCAGGTTGGGCCCGGTTAGGAGACGCCAGACATGCCCGGCGGCGCAACTCAAGGGCCGCGCTTCGAGCGCCGTCCGCAAGAGCGGCTCGCCGACCGCGCCGCCGCCAACCATGACAACCACCTCGCCACGGCCGGTTTCGCTTGCGTTGCCCGCTTCGAGGTGCGCTCCCGCTTCGGCGACATAGCCGGTGTAGATCAGCTTGTCCGCAATGGCGTCTGCTTCCGGGAACGAGGCGGTGAGCGGGATGAAGTCCGGATCACCATGCACGAGGACACGATCGAAAAAGCGCTTCGCCAAGCCGATGATCGCCTGGTTGCGCTGCGGTTCGGCCTTCCTGATCAGGACGTCGCGGACCGAGGAGACGACGCAAGGGCGGTCCGGTCGCGCCCAGGCCTCCTGCAGCAAGGGCAGGAGTTCGAACCGGAACTGGCCGCGGCCGAACGGAAACATCTCGATCAACAGCGCCTGCGGCTGGATTGCGTCGAACTCCTGCAGCAACCGCGCCGCACGGCGATCGCGAAAGGCATCGTCGATTGGCTGGCCGCAGGTGTCGACCAGCGTCGAGAACGTCGCATCCAGCGTCCTCACCGCAGGAAGGAGGACCCGGCTGCAGCCATCGAAGGTGATGCCCGGTACCGGAGCGCCGCCGAGTACAACCGTGACGTCAAAACCGGCCGCCCGCAGCGCCCCGGCAATCAGTGAGGCACGCTTGACATGGCCGACGCCGAGCAGACTTTGCACATAGTAAAGGACACGCTTGCTCACCGGTCGGTTTTCCCGGTTGCCACGAGCGGCGTCAAGAGCTTGTCGAGCACGCGGGCGGCCGCATCGAGACTGTGGCGCGCGCCCACCGCGCAGGCGGCCTGCTGGCCGAGGAGCCGGCGCTCGTCCGCATTGTCGATCAAGCGGGCAACGGCCTGGGCAAACGCGGCCGCATCGCCCACCGGCACCAGGAGGCCGGTCTCGCCGGCGCGGACGATATCGCCGACACCGCCGGTCAGGCCGGCAACCACCGGGACGCCGGCGGCTTGCGCTTCCAGGAGCACCATGCCGTAGGCCTCGCTAATCGCTGGCCAGACGTAGATGTCAGCGACGGGATACAACTGCGCGAGCGCATCTGGCTCGTAGGCGCCGAGCCAGTGGACCCGCGGGCCGAGGTCGGCAAAGGCTGCCAGCACCTCTTCACGCGCCGGCCCGTCGCCTGCGATCAGGAGCTGCCAGCGACGCGCGGTTAGCTGTCCGAGAGCCTGTGCAAGAAGGCGGTAGGAGGCGAGCTTCGCGCCCGGCCGCATCATCGCGACCGTGAGCAGCAGGACAGTGCCGGCATCGAAGCCCAGGCTGCGCGCGAGCGACTGGCGCTGCGCCGCCGCTTCGGCAACGCCCTCCCGCGCGCGCTCGGGATCGACGAACGGCGCCAGTGACGCCCAGCAGCCCGGCGAGCGAAGGAGCGGCAGCACGCAGGCACGGTCAGCCGCGTTGAGCCCAAGCACCAGATCGGCGGCGGCGAGGGCGGTGCGCGTAGCGGCACAACCCTGCGCCCAGGGGCCCCTCTCCTGCTTGGGCGCGTAGGACGCCTCGGCGACGACATAGGGGATGGCGAGCGCATCGCTGACCAGCGGCCCAAGCCAGTCTGGTGCCTTGTGGTAGAGGTGATAGGTGAACCATAGCTGCGGCCGCAGGGATGCCGGTCGCCGCCGGCAGCGGCGGATCAGGGCGCGCGCGATCCGTTCGCCCAGCCGCGCCAAGCGTTGCTGGCAATTGGGCTCGCCCGCACCTTCGAAGCTGCGAAAGCGGCTGGCGAGTTCGACCGTGTGCCCGGCCCGCTGCAGCGCACGACACAACAAGCGCGCCATCGTCCGGTCGCCGGACGGCACCGGATGGTCGGGAGCCTTCAGGGGAGCGTAGAAGGCGATACGCATCGCTCGCTCCGGGTGGCAACGGCGGGGCAGAACCGCGCCTTCAAGCGCTCGATCGCACCTCCAAAGGAGAAGTCCGTGCGCACCCGCGCGAGGCCGGCGAGACCAAGCCGCTCACGCTCATCGGGTGCTGGGATCAGCCGGCCGATGGCTTCTGCCAAAGCTTGGGCGTCGCCAGGCGGAACGAGGAGGCCGGTCTCCCCGCTCACGATCAGCTCCGGGATCGCCGAGACGGTGGTCGAGACGCAGGGCAGCCGTTGGCTCTGCGCCTCCATGAGGACATTGGGCAGGCCATCGCGATCACCGTCGGCGGCGATGCGGCACGCCAGGACGAAAATGTCCGCTTCCCGATAGGCCTGCAAAACGTCGTCGTGGCTGCGCGGCCCCCGCCACTCGATCCGCTCCGCAAGGCCGAGGGTCTGCGCCATTGCCTTGAGGTTCTTCAAGAGCGGTCCGCCGCCGATGTGAACGAGCCGCCAGCAGGTCGAAGCCGGCAAGGCCGCAAGCGCCTGTAACAGAACATCATAGCCCTTCTTCTCGACCGCACGGCCGATCGAGAGCAGGCGCACCGGATCGTCAGGATCTGATCCGACCCTGCGGCCGACGCATTCAGGAGAGCTCGGCAGAGCGGCGAACGCTTGCAGATCAATGCCATGATAGAGAAGCTCAACCGGCCTTTGCGGCGTGGAAAGCGTGCGCAGGTATGCGGCATTGCAGGCGGTGCAGGTGACGAGCCATTCGCATGAAGCGAGTTTTTCGCGGATCTCCCATTCCGGCGTCGTCCAGACGTCCTTGGCGTGCGCCGAGACGCTCCACGGCAGACCTGAGAGCATGGCCGCATAGCGGGTAACCGAGGCCGGGGTATGCAGAAAGTGAGCGTGCAGCCAGGTCACGTCCGCGGGCAGTTCGTGCGCCAGCACAATGGCCTGACCGAAGCGCCGCACGCGATTGCGGGACGGATCACGCCGCAGATCGCGCAACCACGCGGCGCGGGCGTGTTCATAGCGCGGCCAGCGCCGAACCGTGCGCCACGCCCGCCAGACCCGGAGGGGAGCGTGGTGGAGGTACTCCGGCAGGTAAACGATCGGCGCCTGGATGCGCCGATGCACCGGATGCACGGCCGCATCGGTCGGGTGGCGGAGCGAGAACAGGCGGAGATCGAGGCCGCTGCGCTCGAGAGCCAGGATCTCGTTGGCAATGAAGGTTTCCGAGAGGCGCGGATAGCCCTTGAGAATGACAGCGACGACGGGCGCCGCAGCGTCAGGGGACCTGGGCACCTGCAGACAGCCGCGGCTGCTCAACGACGGGGGCACCAAGCCACGCATCGACGAGGCGATTGATCGCCGGCAGCCCCTCCAAGAGACCACGGATGCGGATTTCCGACGGTTTGCGCTGATGCGGCAGGCTGCGCAAGACGGCCGCCATCGCCTGCGGTTGGCGGCGCCCGTCATCTGCCATCATGCGCACGAGGCCGAGGCTGCTGGCGCGCTCGGCACGGATATACTGCTCCATCCGCGGCGCGGTTCGCGGCACCAGGAGCGCCGGCTTATCGAAAGACAGGATCTCGCAAAACGTATTGTACCCGCCCATGGCGACGACGCCGGCTGCGGCGGCCATCAGGTCTTCCATCTTCGGCTCGAAGGTGATGGTTTCCACCGCCGGCAGGCGGGCCGCCCGCTCGATGAAGCCGCCCTGCTCGGTCGATCGCATGAACGGCCCGAGCACGAGAAGCGCCGGATAGGGGATGCCGGGATCCGCCTCGTAGGCTCGCAAGACCCAATCGATCAGGAGCGCCCCGTCGCCGCCGCCGCCGGTCGTCACCAGGATGAAGGGCTCGCGCGGCATCGGCACGGGACGGCCGGCAACGTTCTCCGTTCCCGTCGTCGATCGGCGCAGATAACCGGTGTAGTGAACCTTGGCGAGCGTCGAGGCGGGCAGCGCAATGCCCTCGAGCGCGTTACAGATCTGCGGCAGCCCGTAGATCCAGATGCTGTCGTACAGATCGATCAGCGCCGGCGCCGCGTTCTTGCGCTCCCACTCCTCGGCCAACTGCGCCGGCTCGTCCATCACGTCGCGCAGGCCGAGTACGAGCCCCGCCCCCCGCGCCTTCAGCATGGTGAGCGTGTCTTTGACCTCGCCGCGCAGGCCGAGCGGCTCCTTATCGACGAGGAAAATGTCAGGACGGAAGGCCTCCGCCGTGCGGCGGATGATTTCGGCGCGGGTGCCGAGCGTTTCCTCAATGCCGATATCGAGATTGAGCGGCATGTAGTCGCCGTGCTGGAGCTTGATGATGCCGGGGACGCGGACAAAGTCGACCCGGCGGCAAAAGCTGAAGTTGCCAATAATCGGTGAGCCGGACAGAATGAGAACCGTGAGATCGCGGCGATGGTGGGCGAGGGCATGCGCAATCGTCTGGCACCGGCGCAGGTGGCCGAGGCCAAAGCTGTCGTGGCTGTAGATCAAGACCCGGGAGTGTCCGTGATGCTCGCCCATCGTGCCCCTTCCGGCCGCTTCTCGTTGCCCGCCCATAGGCGGTGGCAGCGTTCCCTGGTGCAGCGTTGCGGCGCCATTAACCATAGAATGCGTCTGCAAGGCAAGCGGACGTTTCTGACAAGACGCTGAAACTGCGCAGGATCAAGGCGCCCACACAGGTTTTCGGAACGTAACAGCCCCATGGAAGCAACGTTTTTCAAGTATATTATAAGGCACAGCTGGCGCCAACAGGCGGCGTTGCTGGCCATAACTATATTATCGTTTCCATTTCTGTATTATTCTCTTGAGTTGCCAAAGTTAATTATCAATAAAGCAATAGGATCAAGCGATTTTCCAAGAAATATTCTTGGCTATGAGTTTGCACAGATCGAGTTCCTGGCGGCGCTATGTCTGGTATTTTTGTTGCTGGTCGGAGTCAATGGCGCCTTCAAGTACATTATAAATGTGTACAAGGGACGCCTCGGCGAACGCATGTTGCGCCGTCTGCGCTATCAATTGTTCGGAAACGCGCTGAGGTTTCCGCTGCACCGCTTCCGCCGCGTTTCCCAAGGCGAACTAGTTGCCATGATTACCTCCGAGGTGGAACCGCTCGGTGGGTTCATCGGCGATGCGATCGCCCTGCCCGCCTTCCAAGGCGGAACCTTGCTCACCATCCTGGTTTTCATGTTCATCCAGGATCCGGTGCTGGGCACGGCCGCCATCGCGCTCTATCCGGTGCAGATGTACGTGATTCCGAAGCTGCAGCGCCAGGTCAATGCGCTTGCCAAGGAGCGCGTGCGGACGGTACGGCGGCTGTCGGAGCGGATCGGTGAAACCGTGACCGTAATTGAGGAAATCCGTGCCCACGACACCGCGGAACTGCACCGGGCCGAGTTCGCGGCATTGCTCGGCAAGATTTATGACATCCGTTTCAAGATCTACAAGAAGAAGTTTCTCATCAAGTTTCTCAATAACTTTATTGCACAGTTAACGCCTTTCTTTTTCTTTTCGATCGGCGGCTATCTGGTAATCCAGGGAGACCTTACTTTTGGCGCCCTCGTCGCCGTGCTTGCCGCCTACAAGGACCTGTCGTCGCCGTGGAAGGAGCTGCTTGACTGGTATCAAATCCGCGAGGACACCCGGATCAAGTACGATCAGCTGCGCGAGCAGTTCGAGTACCCGGACATGCTGCCGGAAGAGCCGCTGACACCCGCCGACGGCACACCCGACCCGCTTGCAGGACGGATCGAGGCCCTCAATTTGAGCGTTGAGGAGGAAGGGGGCGTCAAGCTACTCGACGGTGCGAGCTTTCGCTTCGATCTCGGCGAGAGGGTCGGCTTTGCGGGCGGCAGCAGCTCCGGCGCCAGTACGGCTGCTCGGGTCCTGGCGCGGCTCACTGCCCCCAGTGCGGGGACGGTGCGGATCGGCGAGAACGACCTAGCGCAGTTGAGCGCCGCCGTTATCGGCCGGCGCATGGCCTATGTTGGCCCGAACGCCGCCCTCATTCAGGGCACCCTCCGCGATAACCTCCTCTATGGCTTGAAGCACCGGCCGCTAACTCCCGTGGCGCCCGGCACCGGCTACGACCCGGTGGAAGCGGAGCGGACGGGTAACACGACCAGCCATCCGGCAGCCGACTGGATCGATTACGAGGCGGCCGGAGCGGCCGACACAACCGCGCTCGTCCAGCGCGCGATCGAGGCCTTGAAGTGGGTCGATCTCGAAGAGGATACGTTCGATTTCGGGCTCAAGGGCACCATCAGCACCCGCGACCATGCGGCGCTCGCGCATCTGATCCTCGAAGCCCGCAAGGTTCTGCGGCATCGGCTTGAGGAACCGCGTTTCAAGGACCTGGTCGAGCCGTTCGAGCGCGATAAGCTGAACCGAAACATGTCGGTCGCCGAGAATATCTTGTTCGGCCGGCCGGTCGGCGATGTCTTCGGCTTGGACCGGATCGGCGACAACCCTTACATGCGCCAGATCCTCGATCAGGTCGGTTTGACCGACGACTTCAGGCGCATGGGCTATCAGGTCGCCACCATCATGGTCGACCTGTTCGAGGGCCTGCCGCCTGGGCATGCCCTGTTCGAGCGCTTTAGCTTCATCGACAGCACGACCTTGCCGGAACTGAAGGCGTTGCTGCCCGGCGTTGAGGCGGCCGGCATCGAGGCCGCCGAGCCGGCGGACGTCGCCCGCTTGATGGCGCTCCCGTTTCAGTTGATCCCGGCGCGCCACCGCCTCGGCATCGGCCTCTTGAGCGAGCAGATGGAGCGGCACCTGCTCGATGCCCGGCACGCCTTTGCCGCCAACCTGCCCGCACAATACCGCAGTGCGATCGCCTTTTTTCAAGACGACGCCTTCAACACCGCGGCGACCATCCAGGACAACATCCTGTTCGGCAAGCTCGTCTACGGCCGCCAGCAAAGCCAGCGGGAGATCGGCGCCCTGATCGCCGAAGTTATCGGCGCGCTGGAGTTGCGCCGGCCGATCATTGAGGTCGGCCTCGATTTCGAGGTCGGCATCAGCGGCGGGAGGCTGTCGGCCTCGCAGCGGCAACGGTTGGCGCTTGCCCGCGCTTTGATCAAGCGCCCCGATATCCTGATCCTGGATCGGGCAACAGCGACCCTCGACCACCGCTCCCAGGCGACGGTGCAGGCCGCACTTTCGGGCGATCCGGCACGCTGCGGCGTCGTCTGGGTCGTCGACGATGCCGACTCCGCCGGCACGCTCAACCGCATCATCCGCTTCGAGAGCGGCAGCGTGATCGAAGACAAGCCATTGACGGAGGGACCGCCAATGCCTGCGGTCGAACCAGCAGACCAAACGGTTGCCCCGATGTCGCGCTGACGGAAGAAGGGAAGGACAAGGACGTGCAGTATGCCGAGGCCTTTGCGGTGATCCGGCGGATCCCGATCTTCCGGGCGCTCAGCCCGGGGGACCAGAAGCTCCTTGCCTTTTCCAGTGCCTACCTGGTGTTCGAAGCTGGCGAGGCCCTGTTTCACGAGGGCGATCCGACCGACAGCGCCTATCTGGTCGATGACGGGCTGGTCGAGGTGTGCCTGCATCGGGGCGCCGAGGAGATCGTCCTGGGGCAGCTGGGGAAGAACGAACTGGTCGGCGAGATGGGGATCATCCGCAATTCGCCGCGCTCGGCGACGGTCCGCGCGGTCGGCACGGTCAAGGTGCTGCGGATCGATGCCGACGTGTTCCTGCACGCGGTCACCAGCAACCCGGACGCCGCGCTCGGCGTGATGCGCCACCTGAGCGACAAGATCGCGGCCATTACGCAACGCTATGAAGCCATCAAACGGCACGCCAGCGGCTGGGAGATGCCTGAGATCGTCGAGTGTTGACGCATCGCGCCTGCTAACGGGTGTGGAAAGAAGGCCGCTGCGGTGGTAAGCTACCGGTGCAACTTATAATTAAGAAAAGGTGGGCGCAAGCATGAGGGTTTTTGGACGTGGCCTCGACAAGCTAAAAGCGTGGCTGCTGGCTCAGGTTCCCCTGGTACCCCCAGGGATCGATGCGTGCGAGTTCGAATGCAGGGAGACGTGGTGCTCTCCTGAACGGATGCACGACTGCCCGCGCCGGCTGCGTCGGGTGGCGCGGCGGCTCGCACATGCGGACAGTGCGGACGAAATCGCTCCCACCACCGCTGGCTCGCTTGCCGAACGGGAGCGAGTGGCATCGGATGTGCCTTTTGCGACGGGAAAGAGGGCGCTCTGAGCGTGCCGCGGCGGCTTGGCGGCTGATCCCTGCAGCGGGCGAGACACCATGCTAAAGCCCCCCTATGTGCTCTTCGTCGGCGATGCCCGCGATCAGCTCGCGGCCAAGACGGCTGTCGGCGTCCAATACTGGCGGCCGCAGATGTGCATCGGCCAGATCCGCCTTGACGGCTGCCGGGCCAGCCTTGAGCTGCCGGTCATGACAATTGCCGATGCGTGCGCTGCGGGCGCCCGGACGCTGATCGTCGGCCTCGCCAACGCCGGCGGCACCATCTCCGAGAGCTGGCTGCCAACGTTGACCGAAGCGCTCGCCGCCGGGCTCCACCTTGCGAGCGGCCTGCATCAGCGGTTGACGGACATCCCATCGCTATGTGCCGCGGCAGCCGCATCTGGATGCAGCCTGATCGATGTCCGCCATCCGCGCCAAGCCTTCGCGGTCGGCACCGGCGCAAGGCGGTCGGGGCGGCGGCTGCTTACCGTCGGCACCGATTGCTCCGTCGGCAAGATGTACACGGCGCTGGCGATCGAACGGGAACTGCATAAGCGCGGCATCGCCGCCGATTTTCGGGCCACCGGCCAGACCGGCATTTTCATCGCCGGCGACGGCGTTTCCGTCGATGCCGTTGTCGCCGATTTCATTTCCGGCGCCGTAGAGGAGCTGGCGCCTGCGAATGCGCCCGATCACTGGGACGTCATCGAGGGCCAGGGATCGCTCTTCCATCCGTCCTTCGCAGGCGTCAGCCTGGGCCTTCTGCACGGCGCCCAGGCCGAAGCGCTCGTGATGTGCCACGAGCCAACACGAACGCACATGCGCGGCCTGCCGCACCAGCCGATGCCGGCGCTGAAGCACTGTATCGCCGCCAACGAAGCCGCCGCGCGACTGACCCAGCCCGATGCGCGTTGCATTGGCGTCGCCGTCAACACCAGCGGCCTGACGGCGGCGGCTGCGGCGGACACGCTCGAACGGCTCGCCGATGCGAGCGGTCTCCCCTGCGTCGATCCGGTCGCGGGCAGCGTTGCGCCGCTGGTGGAGCGCCTGCTCGCATGACCCGCTCGCTGCGCGCCTGGGCGGAGACCTGGTCGCTCGCTCGGCCGTTCGCGATTTCCCGCGGAACCAAGACTCATGCGCACGTGATCATCTGCGTGGTCGAGGGTGACGGCTGCATCGGCCGCGGCGAGTGCGTTCCTTATGGCCGCTACGGCGAAAGCACAGGTTCCGTCCTCGCCAGCATTCGAGAAGCCGCTCCCGCCATCGCTGACGGCCTGGATCGCCCCGGCCTGTTGGAGCGGATGCCAGCGGGCGCGGCACGCAACGCCATCGACTGTGCGCTGTTCGACTGGGAAGCGAAGGTGCAAGGCCGCCCGGCCTGGGATATCGCTGGCGTGGCTGCACCGGCGGAGCAGACGACGGCTGAAACCATCGCCCTCGGCGATGTCGAGGCCATGGCGCGCACCGCGCGAGCGCTGAGCGATCGGCCGCTCCTGAAAGTGAAGGTGGGACGCGACGATGTGATGGCCCGCGTCGCTGCGGTCCGACGCGAAGCTCCACGCGCGAGCCTGATCGTCGACGCCAACGAGGCGTGGGACCGGCAGACGCTCGACACGGTCTGCCAGCCGTTGGCCGATCTGGGCGTGGAGATGATCGAGCAGCCGCTTCCGGCCGCCGAGGACGGCGCTCTGGCCGGCTACTGCGGCCTCGTGCCGCTGTGTGCCGATGAGTCCTTCCACACTGCAGCCGACATGGAGCGCCTGAAGCCCCTCTATCGGATCATGAACATCAAACTCGACAAGGCGGGGGGATTGACCGCCGCGCTGGCGTTGGCGCGAGCGGTGCGCGCCGCGGGTTTGGAGGTCATGATCGGCTGCATGGTCGCAACCTCGCTGGCCATCGCGCCGGCATTGCTGCTCGGCACGCTCGCGAAGGTGATCGACCTCGACGGGCCGCTATGGCTGGCACGCGACCGTACGCCGGGCCTTTCCATCCGCGCCGGCCGGATCACCCCGCCGCCGGCCGCGCTGTGGGGCTGAACCTGCGCACCTGACGCTGGCCGTTCGCCGCTGCCCTCGGCGCCGCGGCCTCGCCCTCACACCCGGCGCAGAACTGCGACCCGCATCGGTTGCTCGAACACCCAGCCATCTTCCGTCTGGGTGCCAAGCCGGGCGAAGTCACGCCGGAGAACTTCCTCCTCCTCCTCGAACCGGGTCCGGATGTTGGGATTGATCGTGGTCAGGCGATCGTGGAAGGCCTGGAAGTTCGCGAGCGAGACCGTGTCGAGATGGCTGAGTGACTTCTCCAGAAGCAACCCGTACTCGGGTGCCCGCGTCAACGCGCGCTGGGCATTGTTGCGCACGATCGTCTCGTCGTGGATCGTTTTCATCAGCTCGAAGTATGGACCCTCGGGAAACGGTTCGGAGATAAAGAGGACGCCGCCATGCTTGAGTACACGCGCTGCCTCGTGCAAGGCGCGCTGCATGACCGAGCCATCGACGTGGTGTAACGAGTTGAAGTAGATGACGATATCGGCGAACCGGTTCGGAAACGGCAGATCCTCAGCGGAGCCTTGAATGTAGTCCTCGTCAGCAACCGCCTTTGCCGCACGGGCAAGCGCGAGCTGTCGCGGGCTGACTTCAACGCCATGCACGTGCGCGCCGCGGCGGGTCATCTGCCGCGTCAGCCAACCGTTGCCGCAGCCGACATCAATGACGGTGGCGCCATCAAGGTGCAGAAACTCCTCGACCACCTCCAGGCTCGCCCGCTTTTCCATTTCTTTGCCCACGTTGATCACTCGCTGGTCATCACTGTTCGTATTGGCTTAAAAAGCACCCGTAAGCCGATTTCGGGCCCTTGTAACGCATCTCAATCATGACGGAAACCTACGACGAAATCCGCGCTTCGGTACGCGCCCTGTGTTCCCGCTTCCCTGACCCGTACTGGCGCCAACTCGACTCGGAACGTGCCTACCCAGACGCGTTCGTGCGTGCGCTGACCGAGGCCGGCTTTCTTGCCGCCCTGATCCCGCCTGAATACGGGGGCAGCGGCCTTGGCCTCGGCGCCGCTTGCGCGATCCTCGAGGAGGTTCAGCGTTCGGGCGGCAACGCCGCCACCTGTCATGCCCAAATGTACACGATGGGGACGGTTCTGCGCTACGGCAATGCCGAGCAGAAGGCGACCTTCCTGCCGGCGATCGCATCGGGAGCGCTGCGACTGCAGGCGTTTGGGGTGACGGAACCCACCAGCGGCACCGACACGAGCCGCATCCGCACCACCGCCGTGGCCGATGGCGACAGCTACGTCATCAACGGCCAGAAAGTGTGGACGTCGCGGGCCGAGTATTCCGACCTGATGCTGCTCTTGGCCCGCACGACGCCACGCGAGCAGGCGGCGCGACCACACGACGGCATGTCAGTGTTTCTCGTCGACCTGCGGACCTGCCGCGGCAGCGGCCTGACGATTCGGCCGATCCGGGCGATGCTCAACCACCATGCGACCGAGGTCTTTTTCGACAACCTGCGAATCCCCAAGAGCAGCCTGATCGGCGAGGAGGGAAAGGGGTTTCGCTACATCCTCGACGGCATGAATGCGGAACGAATCCTGATTGCGGCAGAATGCATCGGCGATGCCCGCTGGTTCATCGACCGCGCGTCCGCTTATGCCAAGGAACGCCAGGTGTTCGGCCGGCCGATCGGCCAGAATCAGGGCATCCAGTTCCCGATCGCCCGCGCCTACTCCGCCACCGAGGCGGCCGCCCTGATGGTGCAACGCGCCGCCAGCCTGTTCGACACCGGTGTCACCTGCGGGACCGAGGCCAACATGGCAAAGCTGTTGGCGGCAGATGCCTCCTGGGCAGCGGCCGACATGTGCCTGCAGACGCACGGCGGCTTCGGATTCGCGGTCGAGTACGATGTCGAGCGCAAGTTCCGCGAGACCCGGCTTTATCAGGTGGCGCCCGTGTCGACCAACCTGATCCTTGCGTATCTCGCCGAGCATGTCCTCGGCCTGCCGCGCTCGTATTGATGCTTGGCCGCACACGGCCGGCAGCGCCGGTTGATGCGGTCATCGTGCTGGGCGCTGCGCTGGCCGGCCCCGGCGTACCCGGCCCGGCGATGATCCGCAGGCTCCACCACGGGCTCGCTGTGTTCCGCCGCTGCGAGGCCCGACATCTGGTGCTGTCCGGCGGTATCGTCCAGTCAACCCCGGCCGAGGCCGTCGTCATGCAGACGCTGGCCCGCGCGGACGGTATCGCCGATGCGTGCATCATCGTCGAGGACCAGTCGCGCAACACCTTCGAGAACGGCGTCTATTGCGGCCGCCTGATGCGAGAGAACGGCTGGCGGAATGTGCTGATCGTCACCGATGGTTTTCACCTGCCGCGCGCCTTGCTGGTCTTCCGCTGTCTCGGCTTGCGCGTTCGTGGCGAAGGCGTACCGCGGCCGGCCACCATGCCGCGCTCACGCTGGACCCGCCACTACGCGATCGAGATGTTGCGCTTGATGCGCAGCGCCTACCTGTTCAGCCGCGGCACCCACAAACCCGTCCTCAAGGCGGTTTGGAAGAACTGACGGCAGCCGTCAGTTTCTTGCAGACGCACAGCAACTTTAAGCCGACCATCAATCGGCTACACATCCTAAAACGGGTTATTAGTCTGTGAGCCGCGGCGGCGCTCTGCCTTCGGCGATCGAGCGTGACTATTTTATCTATTGTTTAATAGTATGTTATGGGATTGGTCCGCGTCGGCCGCCGGACATGACAAATTCGCAAGCCAGAGTCACGAAAATCTCATTTGCCTTTCACGTTGCGAACCATTATCTTTCCGTTTGTGCGGTGCAGCACGGTCATTCACATGACGTCGGTGGTGGCCGCACTTCTTGGACGTTTCCTCCCAAAACTCGGGCCGCGCCATGCGGCCCTTTTTTTTTGTTCTTGACGGGAAATCGGGGCGGTGCCGGGCCAGGCCGGCCCGTTGAAAATGCGGGCGGCTGGATGCGGCCGGCCTGTTGAAAACGAGTGCAGCGACCCAGTCGGGCGATTCACGCCCGAGCAAGGTTGTCGCTGCACAACACATTGAATCGCGTGCACTTTCGGCACAAACAGGATGTAGGCTCTGTTTGTGCCAGTGCACTACCGCGTCCGGATCGCGTCCGGCCCGCGCTCGACCAGCAGCTGGGTCAGCTGCGTCATCTGCTCGTGGAGGCGGGCGAGCCCCGCATGCGGCGTGATGGTCTCTTCATCCATGTAGAGGGCGCGGTTGATCTCGATCTGCAGCGTGTGCCGGCCTTCAGCCGGCCGGCCGTAATGGCTCGTGATATAGCCGCCGGCATAGGGGATGTTACGCCGCACCGAATAGCCAAGAGCGGTGAGGAAGCTCTCGACTAGCTGCGTGAGCAGGGGAGCACACGAGGTGCCGAAGCGATCGCCGAGCACGAAGTCGGCGCGGCGCAGGCCGGCATCGGCATCGCAGATCCCGGCAACCGACGGCATCGAATGGCAGTCGATCAGCAGATAGCAGCCGTAGCGGGCATGGGCCTGCCGCAGAAGGACGTCGAGCGCGGAGTGGAACGGGAAATAGTTCTGCTCCAGGCGCTGGACGATCAGCGGAAAGTCGAGCTTGCTGGCGTAAATGGCATCGCCGCTCGCCACCACCCGCGGGACCGTCCCGAGGCCGGCGCGGACGCGCAGCGAGGTCGTGTTGACGTAGGCAGGCAGCGGCTGCACGAACATCGCCGGGTCGAGTTCGAAGGCCTCCCGATTGGGATCGACATAAACGCGCGGGAAATGGGCCTTGAGAAAGCTGGCGCCAGAGTGCGGGACGGCAGCAAAAATCTCATCGACGAAGGCATCCTCCGAGCGCCGCAGCGTCATGAGGTCAAGCTGCACCGAATCTATAAACTCGGGTAGGTATTTCCTGCCGCTGTGCGCCGACGAGAACACAAGAGGCGAGGCCGCATCAGAAAACGCTTCAATAGGCGGCGACCCAGCGGGGGCACTGACAGGAGAAACGGAGGCCAATTATTCTATCTTCGCGCCAATCGTGTTGCCGTATGCTGCTCAGGCTGTCGCCATAATTCCGACCTCGCAACCAACTTTCGTCCGCGCGGTTGGCGGCGCCAGCAGGACCGTTCAACTCATGGACCGTTCGGCCGCCGCGTGCAAGGGGCTAATTGCCAAGGCGGATCCGTGTGCTAATATCCGCGGCCAAGGGCGGGCGCGTAGCTCAGCGGGAGAGCACTACGTTGACATCGTAGGGGTCACAGGTTCGATCCCTGTCGCGCCCACCACCCTTTGGCCGATGAGCGCCGGTCCCGCTGGCGGTTTTCTTCCCCACCCGGCCGCTCCTTAACGTGATGTTAACGGCACTCGGTCTCAATAGCCGGGCCGGTGCCGGCCGCAGAGGGCCCCTCCCCCGCGGGCGGCGGCGGTTTGAACCGCCCGCAAGGGGACCCGTAATGACCTATGAACAAATGATCCTGCCGGAGCCGTTCAGCCCGCGGACCGGTGAGGCAGCATCAACGCCGGCTGCGGCGGCTGATGCGAGGCTCGGCATCTACCGCGCCGGCATGCTCTATATCGCGGCCGACCTGGAGCGCGTCGCCCGATTCGCGCCGCCGGCCCAAGCGAGCCAGGTGCTGGCGCTCAGCCGCCTCGTCGCGACGCTCGGCCGCAGCCAGGAGACACTGCCCGCCGACGCCGACTAGAACGGCCCAAGACGGGCCGCCGGGCGCGGCTGCGCAGTCCGCATTCGCACCCATGGCGGACCGGCCGCCGTCGGCTATACTGCCACCGCATCCGCCTGCGCCCGGCTCCTCGGGAAGGCACAAGCTCGATCGGTGTGCATTCCCATGAACCACGCCCTTCGCGTCGCCATCGTCGCATCGGCGCATGACGAGGCCCAATCCGCTGCCGTACGGATGAAGGCCGCCTACCCCACCGTAGCGCCCGAAGAGGCCGAGGTGATCGTCGCCCTGGGCGGCGACGGCTTCATGCTGGAAACGCTGCATCGCCACATGCAGCGCCATGTCCCCATCTTCGGCATGAACCGGGGCTCTGTCGGCTTCCTCATGAACACGTTCGAAGAGGCCGGCTTGATGGAACGGCTGCAGCGCGCAGAAGCCATCAAACTCAACCCGTTGCTGATGAGCGCGCACGATCGCAGCGGCCAGGTGCATCAGGCACACGCCATCAACGAGGTCTCGCTCCTGCGTGAGACCCGCTACGCCGCGAAGCTGCGCCTCGCGATCGACGGCATCGTCCGCATGCAGGAGATGATCTGCGACGGTGTTCTGGTCGCGACACCGGCCGGCAGCACCGCCTACAACTTCTCCGTCAACGGCCCGATCCTGCCTTTGAACGCCCGCGTGCTGGCACTGACTCCGATCAGCGTCTTTCGGCCACGTCATTGGCGCGGTGCCATCCTGCCGCATGATGTCCAGGTCCGGGTCGAGGTGCTGTTCCCGGAAACGCGGCCGGTGAGCGCGGTCGCCGACTATACCGAGGTGCGCTCCGTCGTCCGGGTCGAGATCCGCGAGGACCGGGCGGTCGCACTGACGCTGTTGTTTGATCCGGAGCACAACCTTGAGGAACGGATCGTCAAGGAGCAGTTCCTGCTTTGACGGCGTGCCGGCCGGCCGAACCTTCACTCAGCGGCTGTCGGCGCCGACGGCCGCACTGACGGAAGCGAAGCCGTCGCGTTCGAGGAGATCCCGGAGCGCCCGCAGGCAGCGCGGAATCAGCGCCGGCCCCTGGTAGACGAGCGCGGTGTAAAGCTGCACGAGCGAGGCGCCGGCGCGGATCTTGGCGTAGGCGTCGGCCCCGGACGCAACGCCGCCGACGCCGATCAGCGGGATCGTGCCCCCGGTTAACCGGTAGAGTGCGGCCAACACGGCGGTCGAACGATCGAACAGCGGCCGCCCGCTCAACCCCCCGGCCTCATCGCGATAGCGCGGGTCAAGATCCTGGGGCCGCTCGATGGTGGTGTTGGTGGCAATGATGCCGTCGACGCCGACCTCAAGCGCCACGGCTGCGATCTCGGCGAGCGCGTCGGCATCCAGGTCCGGCGCGATCTTGATCAGCAGCGGCGTCATCAAGAGCGGCGTCCGGGCCGCCGCCTCGCTGCGCGCCTCCTGCACGGCCTGCCACAGCCGCCGCATCTGCTCGCCCGCCTGCAGGGCGCGCAGTCCCGGCGTATTCGGCGAGGACACGTTGATCACCAGGTAATCGACCCAGCCGGCGAGGGTGCGAACCCCTTGCGCGCAGTCGGCGAGCGGATCGGGGCTGTCGCGATTGGGCCCGACGTTGGCACCGATCGGGCAGCCGACGCGCGGCAAGGCGCTCAGGCGGGCGGCGACGACGGCCAGGCCGTCGTTATTGAAGCCTAAGCGATTGATCAGCGCCTCTTGCTGCTCCAGGCGGAACACCCGCGGCCGCGGGTTGCCGGCTTGCGGCTTAGGCGTGATGGTGCCGGTCTCGACGAAGCCAAGGCCTAAGCGCCTGAGGCCGGCCACGGCTTGCGCGTTCTTATCGAAGCCTGCCGCCACGCCGAGCGGGTTGGCAAAATCGAGTCCCCATACCTGCGAGCGCAGCGATGGTGCGTCAACCGGGCATGCGGGCGGCACGAGCCCGAGCCGGAGTGCTGCGATGGCGAGCCCGTGCGCGCGCTCAGGCTCAATCTGCCGCAGGACCGGCCACACGAAAGGATAGAAATCGATCACACGCCTCTCCGCGCCCACGTCAGCGGGACATTGCCGCCAGGATAGCCCACAGCACTCGGCGATTGTACCCTGGCGTCGAAAACCTTTAGGGTGCACCCAAGCCGCTGGATGGGAGCTCCCTATTGTCGGACGACGCTGCCGTTCTGTTCGCTAACGATGCCTTCTATACGGCGATTGCCGGGCGCGATTTCGCGGCCATGGAGCGGCTGTGGTCGGAACGGCCGGCGGTATCATGCATCCATCCCGGTTGGCCGCCGATCGCCAGCCGCCAGGAGGTCATGGAGAGCTGGCACGCCATCCTGACCGGCCAGCACGCACCCGAGATCGTCTGGCGGAATGCGCGCGCCTACCTTCTCGGCGAGACGGCTTACGTCATTTGCTACGAGATCCTCAAAGGCACCACGCTGGTCGCGACCAACGTGTTCGTGCGCGAAGCGGGCCAATGGCGGATGGCGCATCACCAGGCCGGGGCCGCACCGCCGGTCTCGCTCCCGGACGACACACCGGCCCGACTGCAATAGTCGCGCAGAGTCCTTTTCGGCACGCCTGTCAACACGGTTGACGGCTCACGCGCTCGTGCCCGGGTGCGGCGGGATGCGGCAATCGCGGTTTGAGGAGCGCGCACGCCGCATCGAAAAATGGCGCTATCCGGCGCCGGCCAGAACGTGGCCCGTTAATGTTTCAACAACTTAGCCATCTTAAGCTGCCGGCGCTGGTGCACCGGCATAAACACAACATGCATCCTGTTTCAACCCGAGGTGTACGCGACTCAAGGTCTTGTGTGGCGCTAAGCGTGTTCGGGCGTAAGTCGCCCGACGTGGTCGCCGTACGAATGGATCTGCCTGCTTCACGCGCAGCAAGAAAATACTTTTGGCGTCAGGGAACTAATCATGAAAATTCTAAATAGACTATCGATTACACGAAAGATATCGCTCGCTTTCGTCATCGCCACGTTCCCGCTTTTTCTTCTCCTTTACCTACTGATCAGCGAAAAACTGATCGCCATCGACTTCGCGCGCAACGAAATCCGCGGCACCGAGGTCATCCGCCATGCCCAGGAGACGATGCTCGCGGTCGCCCGGCTGCGGTTTGAAAGCGAGCCGTCCGCGACGCTCGCAACCATCGCTGCCGCAACGGCCGAATTGGCCAACAGCGTGGGCGGCGGCAACGCAGATCTCCTCGACGCCGATCTGGCACAAGCTTCTCTCAACAAACTTCGCAATCTCGGGCGAGCGGCTGCGCCGGCGGCAGTCGATCAAGCCGTCGCCGCGATGGTAACGCTCATCGCCGATGTCGCCGATCGCTCCAACCTGACCCTCGATCCCGACCTCGACAGCTACTACACGATGGACGCGGTCACCGTCACAATCCCAACGATCGTCGACAAGGCGACGCAGCTGGCGGCGATGATGGGCACCGGAAGCGGCAGCGCCGGTCCGCGTTCGGCCAATGATCTGGCGGCGGTGATGATGACGGTCGGAGGTCTTCACGACGGCATCAACCGCCTCGTCATCGATCGCGACAAGGCCATTGCAGGCAATCCGGATGGTTCCCTTCGCAGCGCCACTGCGACCAGCTACGAAGCCGCGCTTAGCAGCCCGTTGACGAAGTCGAACGACTCGGACTCCCTGGGGTGGTGAGGGC
>ERZ795053.2538-NODE-2538-length-21931-cov-8.467910_pt1 | contig 21931 bp, 15 predicted proteins | sample MGYA00375137_ERZ795053 | MGnify/ENA primary metagenome ERZ795053 (study PRJEB30182, sample SAMN05720284) | activated sludge metagenome | isolation source: Anaerobic digester | place: Hong Kong | collected 2014-12-17 ...
ACTGCTTCTGAAGCTCGTAGCTGAAATGCTGATCATGCCACTGGACATCGAAGGACTTAGGATTGCTATCATCGTTGTTCAAGACTATCAGCACAATCGAATGGTCTTGGTTCTTGAAAGCCACGTGATAGAGTTCCCCATTATTAAGAGTGGTCGGATTGTTCAAAGTGGTCGACTCTATCCTGGATGCGTTGCGCTCTACAAACTTGCTCAGATGGCCGATGACATAATATTCAGCAGTCTTGTTGAAGGTTTCATTGGGAAGATCTATAGTTACAACGCCACGCATGCGCACATCATCTTCAATTAGACGTGGTCCTCCATTTGGATCTAATGCCAGGTTCCAGTATAGAACAGTCTTGGAATAATTGCGAGTTGCTCCAATGGCAACGTTTTTTATGCCCCAAATCAAATTACCGGCAAAGCATGAATCTGCGGTTTGATTTTCAGACAAATTATAGTGGCCGGTAATCTCCGTGAAGTAGATTTCTTTATCTGGGTGATTTTTGTAAACGTCACTCTGATTCACTGGCTGACCATTATAACCATGCCAAGCAGAACCGATAACAGATACATTCGCGTCTGTATCATTTACGGTATCATTTAGAACGTTATTCGGATATGAGGGAGTATCCCAATTGTGATCCCAGACGAGAATCTTTATGCTAAAATTTGGGTCATTTCTTGTTGCGTTTTTAAATGCTGGAACAAGATGATTAATTATAAAATTAGATTGATTTTTCCAATCCATTTCCATGCTCGGATATTTCGGTGTTGGATTTTGTGGTTCATTTTGGACTGTAACTAAGCTAATTGTAATCTCTTCATCTTGATACGCTTGGAGGAATTTTACAAAGTAATTCGCATATGCTTCGTAATATTCTGGATTGAGGCTACCTCCATTAAGGGTGTTGGGTAATTTCATCCAAGCGGGTGCGCTCCACGGACTTGCCATAAACTTGATTTGTGAATTGATCTCTTTTGAATCATTAAGGACGGGAATTATGTAATCCTTATCGTGATCAATTGAAAATTTTGTGAGTTTCGGATCAATCTGACCGGATGGCATGTAATCATAAGTGTAGTTATATCGCGCGAAATCTGAGGCGCCCATGGGCAGACGAATATAACTTATACCGATCCCCTCAGTTTTGCTGAATAGGGCATTCATGACTTCCCGATATTTAGTGCTATTATTGGTCTTCAGTTCGTTAAGCAGCCAGGCCGAAGAGTCGGTCATTGCGGCTCCGAAACCTTCCATAGTTTGGTTCGTTATATTTTCATTTATCAAAATCTTCGTTGTATTATTCCCTTCACCTGATGTAAACCTTATGTCATTTTGTTGCTGTAATTTATTTACCTCGTCTCCGGTTGTCAGCCAAACCTCTACTGTCTCGCTAGAGTCATCATGTTGGGCGCATAGGCTGATCGACAAAGCCGAACCCAAAACCAGCAGAACTAAAATCGATTTACTTAAGACACTCCATTTTATCATAGCTCCTCACCTTGTTATACGGATTAACATAGTTAAAATTTAATGCTATTTATATGTTATCACATTAGTGGAATCTCTAAACTCGGATATTTATATGGGTTGATTAATCCATTTCTACCTAAAGGACGGACCACTCTTCTTGGATTCTATGTATATTCCGACTGCTAGCAAATGCAGAAATGTGGCGCATGGTCCGCTAGCGGTGCGTTGCCTCAGGACGAGGTCATGATTATCGGAGGAATCTCACCCGCAGGATTGCCTCGGCCCACGACTTCGCAGAAGATGTGGCGGCCGCGATCCCCGAGTGGGAGGCTCCCACCACCAGAACGTCGCAGTTCACGCTTTCCAGGTGGGTGATGAAGGGTTCTGTTTCGGACAACGAGGGTCAAAGCCCCAGGAGCCCGGAGGCTCCGTGAACGTCGCGCAGGTCAGGCAGAGGCGAAGAGATCGAGCCGCGAAAACAAGATGAATCAACGCCCTCGGCAGGAACTAGCCCGACTCAAGAACGGATGCTCACAGATACCTGGCAAAATCGAACTTGTTATAGAGAATCTTGACCGCCGCCTCGCCAAAGACCGTCCTAAGCTTTGACAACGGGAACCACCTCAAAGGTGGTTATGAAAGGTCGTTTCTTTTCTTCCAGAGGAAACTCTTCCAGGTAAAGCTCGGTCGCCTCTTTCAGGTTGTCCACGGCCTCTTCTGGCGTCTCACCCTGGCTGACCGTCCCCACCTCGGGGCATTGGGCCACGTACATCTCCTCTTCCCTATAGACCACAGCCGTAAACGTCCACACGTCCAATCACCTGGTCGAATATATGCGACCAATCAGTTAAACCATTCTCCTCAAAATGAGCCTCCACACGGCCGCCTCGTCCCCCTTTCTCTGGGGCTTTGCGCCCAACCGAGGACATCTGCCCCATCCGGCGCCGACCTGGCAGCTCAGCTTCGGCATGCAGGCCGACTGGCAGATATTCAGGTGGCCGGCGTACTCCGACAAAATCGCATATCTCAATCCCGATCGCCCCTTAGCAGCGGAGCCGGAGGCGGCAGAGTAGATGATCAATGCGAGGTCCCGGCCGCCCCAACTTGAGGTATACGTCTTTTCCTACAAAGCCAAACCCGACCCCCGGATCGATGAACAAGTCGAAGAGTATGACCAGCAGAAATCGGCTAAGTTCGCCATCATCTGATCAACGATTGCGAATGTGTTCTGGCATATAAGGAAGAAATTTTAAATATCAATGTCGGATAAATGGCGAGTGATACTTGCCGAAATTTAATGGCAAATTCCAAAAATGCTGTGAAAATATGAATCAAGAGACGGAGAGTTGATTTGACATGCTTAGAGCTTCAGCATATCGATGTTGCATCTCGATCTTGTTCCTCTGTGCCACATTTACTTCAGCTTCGGCTCAAGAGATCTTGTTTTCGGACGACTTCAGCAATGAAAGCAGCGGGTGGGCCATCTACAGCGATGCAGGTGGCGAAGTTTTCTACGAAGATGGGGTGCTTCATATTAAGGATTACCCGTTTTATCAACAGGCCACATGGACGTCCCCTTCGCAGTTCTTCACCGATTTTATTCTTGATGTCGACACCAGACTGGTGGATGGAACAGATTCAAACTGGCATATAGTATGCCTCAGGCTGAAAGATGATTACAATTACTACGGATTCCATATAAGCGCAGACGGGTGGTACTACATCAGCAAGGTGGTCGACCAGGAAGGTACGAACCTGGTTGAGCCAATTCGCTCTGGCATCATCCAGCAGGGCAGGGATGCCAACAACCACATCCATATCGAGTGCATAGGCAGCAACCTGACCTTCTCGCTTAATGGCCATAAACTGAGAGAGATAAACGACGACACTTTCACCGCGGGGGACATAGGATTCGGGGCTGGCGCGTTGAAGGGACCGTTTACAGAGGTGGCCTTTGATAATCTCACGATCACCAGACCATGAACTTCTCGGCGGCTTCTTCGCCGATGGGTCGAACGAGCAGAACGCCGTTTGCATCTCCAAAAGGATTGGAGATGGCGGGCGAGAAAGCCAAGATGCTCCATTCCGAGGTGCGGCATAGACGTCCGGCCCTTCCCTGGCACAAGATAGCGGGATGCTAGAGAAGCTCGGCAATTATTGCAGCGGATGGATATCCAGTATATCTTCCATGCCACCCCCCTCCAGCGCCGACCTGAGATCCGCTCGGATGAAAATATATATATTCCGAGCATACCACCAGAATCACTGAGGAGATCTTATGGGCATTCCCGAGCGCTGGGCTGGACATCGGCCCCTTCCTGAGGAGATAAGAAGCTCTCTCGAAAAGCTGACCAGCCTCTTTGAGGAGGAGGACGTGATCCTCGCCTACCTCTTCGGCTCGCTTGCAAGAGATGAAACCGATCGAGAGCCCCACGACGTTGATCTCGCCGTTCTGACCGCGACGCCGGAAGAGCCCGCCTGGAGGCTGAGGGATAAGATCGTCGACGCCCTGGGGACCGAGCGGCTCGACCTGGTCGACCTTCGAAGGGCGTCGCCAGTCTTGCGCTTTGAGATCGTCAGGTCGGGGAGACCCATCTACGTCTCCGATGAAGCCGCAAGAGAGCGCTTCGTTCTGGATACTCTGCACCTCTACCGCGATACGGCGCCGATGCGCAGGCGGCAGATGGATGCTCTCAAGAAGAGGATGATCTGATGTTCAGAAGAGAGTCAGTAGACGAACGGTTGAAAGAGCTGGACATAATACGTCGGGAACTCTCCAGATACGGAGACATCACCCTCGATTCGCTGAGAAGCGATCTGAGCGAGAGATGGATCATCGAGAGAGGCCTGATCGCCGGAGCTTCGGTGATCTTCGACATAGCAGACCACATTCTCTCAGAAGAATTTGGAGTCTATCCAGAAAGCTACGAGGAGAGCCTGAAGGGCCTCTTTGACAACGAGGTGATCTCAGAGGAACTCTACTTGCTGATAAAAGGGCTGGGGGGCTTTCGCAACGTTCTGATTCATCGTTATACAGGGATTGAACCAGACCTGGTATTCGAGAACTTCCTCAAAGCCTTGACCGTATTCTCCCGTTTCGCAAAGGAGATAATCAACTGGTTGGATTCGACTTAGAAAGAAGCTAGAAAGCTAAAAAGAAGACATGGGTCATTTGGAGATTCTACGTCTTCCTGGCTTAATGAGCCACGTGTTTTTTTTTATTTGAGTCGAACCACAAGCCCTTTATCGCCTTGGGCCGAAAATACCCCTTGATGGCCAGGGATCAAAAGGACTACTTCTACCGGAGGGCAAAAGCCGAGGGGTACCGGGCCCGGTCGGCCTTCAAGCTCCAGCAGATCAATAAGAGGTTCCGGCTGATCAGGCGGGGCGACGCCGTCCTGGACCTGGGGGCCGCCCCCGGCGGCTGGCTCCAGGTGGCAAAGGAGATCTCCGGCGACCGGGTCGTCGGGGTCGACCTCCTCGCCATCGAGCCGATCGATGGGGTGACGACGATCAAGGCGGACATCACCGCCCCCGAGACCCTGGAGCTGATCACGGGCGCCCTCGGCGGGAAGGCGGACGTCGTGATCTGCGATGCGGCGCCAAACCTCTCGGGAAACTGGACCCTCGACCACGCAAGGTCCATCGACCTCTCCCGATCGGCCCTCCAGGTCGCCGAATCGGCACTCAAGCCCGGCGGAAACTTCCTGGTGAAGGTCTTCCAGGGGGACACCTTCCTCGACTACCTCTCGGAGGTGAAGGAGAGGTTCAGAAGAGCCCAGTCCCACTCCCCGGCCGCCTCCAGAAAGGAGAGCGCCGAGATGTACGTCGTCGGCCAGGGGTTCTTTTTACCGCCGGTGAAGGTGGGGGAGGTTCTTGAAGTCGAGATCGTCGGCATCGGCAAGTCCGGAGACGGTGTCGCCGACGTCGAGGGGTTCAAGGTCTTCATCCCCGGCGCAGCCGTCGGCGACCGGGTGCGTGTGAGGATCGGATCTATCAGGTCGGGCCACGCCGTCGGGTCTCTTGAAAGGTGACGGCAAGCCCGACGGTTTTTCGAAAACTATTTCAGATATTCTGGCGACCTCTCTACCGTGACAGTCTTCAGAGCTTATGACGTGCGAGGCGTCTACGGGACGGAGCTGACCGAGGGTATCGCGCGGAAGGTGGGAAAAGCCCTGGGGTCCTACCTCCCCGACGGCAGGATAACTCTCGGGAGGGATACGAGGGTGAGCGGCCCCTCGGTGGAGCGGGCCTTCCTGGACGGGGTCTTATCCACCGGCTGCAACGTCGACAGCTACGGCGTCCTTCCGATATCGATTATCAGCTTTGAGACCTGGAAAAAGGGCTACGACGCTGCCGCCTACATCTCGGCCTCCCACAACCCCCCCGAGTACAACGGCATCCGGTTCAGGACCGCCGAAGGGTACGGGATGCTCTACCATAAGACCGGGATTATGGAGATCTACGAGAAGGGCGCCTTTCGAGAGGGCGATGGGAAAAAGACCAATCGCGCCCCTGAAGATGTTATAAAGAGGTACGCCGACTACGTCGAAGGGAAGCTCTCCATCGAGCGGCCCCTCCGGATCGTCCTGGACATGGGGAACGGCTCTGCATGCGGCATGTCCATGCTCTACCAGAGGCTCGACTTCGACGGGAGGGTGATCAACGGCGAGCCCGACGGAACATTTCCCGGCCGCGGCCCCGCCCCCACGGAAGAATCCCTCCGGGATGCTGCAAAGCTGGTCGTCGAGACGGGGGCGGATTACGGCGTCGGCTTCGACCCCGACGCCGACCGGGGCCTGGTGGTAGACGATCGGGGGCGGATCGTCACCCCCGAGAAGGTGGCGGTGATCCTGGCGAAAGAACGGTACGGCCCCGGCGACAAGGTGGTGGCGGGCTTCGACTGCTCCATGATCGTCGAACGGGAGCTGGAACCATTGGGGATCGAGGTGATCCGGGAGAGGGTGGGAGACGTCTACGTCGCGAACCGGGTGAAGAACGAGGGGGCAGTACTGGGAGTCGAGCGGAGCGCCCACTTCTTCCTCTCGGAGTTCCAGCTCTCCGACGACCCCTTCGCCATGAGCTTGGCCTTGGGCGAGATCGTCTCCCGGGGCGAGAAGCTCTCAGATCTCGCCGACGCCATCCCCGACTACCCCTACGTCCAGAAGAGCATCCGGATAGAGGGGTCGGCGGCTGAGGTGATGAGACGGCTGGAAAGCGACCTCGCATCCCTGGAGCCCGATACCACCGACGGCCTCAAGATCTGCGGCGAGGATTATACCGTCCTCATCAGGCCTTCCAACACCCAGCCCCTCATCAGGCTCTACGTCGAGACCGCGGGGGCGGATGCGGCAGATCTTGTGAAGAGGTTTGAGGGGTTCATAAAAGGGGCCCTGAGGTGACACGGCCGGAGAAGGGAGCCCCATCCGAGGATCGACCACTGGAAAAAGGGAGAAGAGCTGATCAGCGTTGACCGACCATCAAGTCTGCATTCTGATCCCCACCTTGAACGAGGAGGACGCCATCGCCGAGGTGATCGGCGAGTTCAGGGGGATGGGCTTCGACGACATCCTAGTCATCGACGGCCACAGCTGCGACCGGACCTGCGAGCTGGCGAAGGCTGCCGGAGCCCGGGTCGTCGTCCAGAGCGGGAAGGGGAAGGGCCAGGCCCTCAAAGAGGCCTTCGACCTCATCGAGGCCGAGTACATCGTGATGATCGACGGTGACGGGACCTACCTTCCGTCCGAGGTCGGCCTCCTCCTCGACCCGGTCCTCGCGGGAAAAGCCGACCACGTCATGGGAAATCGGTTCGGAAACCTCCAGAAAGGGGCCCTGACCCGACTGAACTCGGCAGGGAATCGATTGATCAACTTCTTCTTCAGAATAACCTACAATGTGCCCCTTAACGACATCCTCACCGGTTATCGGGCCTTCAACCGCGACTCCGTCCGACGGCTCGACCTCACCATGGAGGGCTTCGAGATCGAGACGGAGATGACAGTCGAGAGCGTCAAGAAGGGTTTATCGATCGCCGAGGTCCCCATAACCTACCGGGCGAGGACGACCGGAACGAAGACGAAGCTCAACCCCCTCATGGACGGCGCGAGGATCATCGCCACCATCTACCGGATGGCCAAGACCCACAACCCTCTATTCTACTTCGGTCTGATGGGCTCGTTCTTCGGAGCCGCCGGCTTCCTCCTCGGCCTCTACGTCGCGAGCGAGTGGCTGGCCACCCGGACCGAGCACATACCCCTGACGATCCTGACGGCCGTTCTGATCATCGTAGGGTTCCAGCTCTTCTTCATGGGGATCCTCGGCGACGCCGTCGTCTCGATGCACCGGGAGGTTCTGAGGGAGATCTACAGGAACCGAAAAGATTGATGAAGGCTCATTATAATGCCAGATCCCCACGACCGGCCGTCATCGACGTGGAGGTAATTTGTTCGGGTGGGACCCCGATGAGCTTCAAGCCCTGACTGAGCCTCAAAAATGACTAATAGACAGAAATGTAAATACTATCTCCATGAGGATCGAAGAGGACCGATATCGCCACATGTTGAGCCGAAATCCCGATAGATCGCAGGTCTTGGAGGGGCTTTGATGACGAAGATTGCGATGGTGCTCTTGATTCAACTCGTCATCGCTTGCCAGAGCGGCTTATGTGAGATCCCGGTGACCCTCTATCTCGACGATGGAGCTGCGGAAAACGGCTTTATGATGGGGGGCGGAAGGGGCCACACCGTCATCTTTGAAGCGCCTCCCGGAAATTGGACCCTGTCGGAAGCTGCCGTCTACGGAAAGCTGGAGCCGAACAGCACCTCCGAGATCTTCGTCTTGGAGATCTGGGACGAAGACTACAACCTCATATCGAAGGTGACGGACAGGGCCGACTCGTTCTTCGGCGACGAGTTCGGCTGGGCCGTCGTGGACGTCCCCGACGTCCTTGTATCTGGGTTCTTCCTCATCTCCCTCTACGAGTACGGCGGGATCTACGTTGGAACAGACATCGGTCCCGCGACGAACATGTCCCAATTCTCCGCTCGAAATCCCAACCGTCTACTTGTCTGGGACCTGGATCCGTACCGGCAGAACGAGACCGAATGGATGATCCGGGCAGTGGGCTTTTCTCCAGCTCCGGAGGTATCAGACCTCAGACTCACAAACGATATCGCGAGCAAAAATCGCCCCGCAAGGATCGAAGTAGAGGTGAAAGACCCGGACCAGAACCTCAAGACTGCGACCCTGTACCTGGCAGATAACGATTCACGAGAGGTGGTCTGGTCGGAGGTTCGGGATATCGATGGCGGGGAGGCGACGGTCCAGTTCTCCTGGCCCGGGACGTTCTATCAGGTCTCAGGACCCGACGGCACCGTATCTCCCGTCCTCGCGTCCGAGGTGGCCGGAGTATCAGACCAGTTCCGACCCCTCCTTGCCCATTCTATACCCTGCATCCTCCTTCTGGATCGCGGGAAGTCTCAGATCGCAGCCTATGCCTACTTTGGGGATGATGGAATCCTCAACGGCCTGATCGACCTATCAGGGCAGGTCCACTACATATCTCGGGAGGCTCTGAACGCCACGTCTCCCGGCGTCAATTACATGGGTTACATGGCGGAGAACGTGACCGCAGCCCAGGACGAAAGCGCCATCGTATTCTACAACGTGACCGCATCATCCGATAACAGGACCATATCGGCCGGCTATCATCTGCCGCTGGTCCTCTCCAGGTCACCCCTCTTCAATTACAGGGTCAGCCTCACCGAGGTCGATGCCGAGGCCGGCGATTACATTCCCATAGTCGTGGTGGAGGATGATGCCTACAACTCGGTTCTGTTCGCGGGGAGGGCTGTGGTGAAGGTTGCTTGATATAACTATGTTATATAATTATTTTTTATAACTAAAATCGGAATTTTTATATAGATTCTCAATCAGTAGTGAGCAAAAGGAATTGATTGAGGAGGGAGATCTCTGTCCGGACTGCATAGATTGACAGTATCGATTACTTGCCTTCTTGTCCTTCAAGGGGCTTACGCCATCGATATGTATTTCTCGGCTAGCGATGGCGGCGGAGAGAGCGTGAGCATCTGGGACTCCTACAACGTCGACGACAGCGTCGAGGTGAGCGGCGAGTCTGCGGCGAGCTTCGGCGGTGGCCTAGCGATCGATGATAAGAGAACGATTGCCGGACCCGGCGACGTATACGCCGTCCAGGGATACTCGGGGAGCGGCTGCTACTCCGGGGCGAACTACATATACGCACGGGACGCCTCCCGGACCCTGGCCTGCGGCTCCGCCCATCTCACTCCCAATACCCTCAACGTGGTCCAGGACGTCTCCATCGACGGGGCTGACGAGAGCGCCGTCGTCTCCACCGCATATCAGGGAGTCAGGGGCACTATGCAGCACGCATTTGTATTCGACGGATCCCTCGACTCGAAGCAGACGATAAAGGTCGATGACGGGATCGCGACATCTCAGGACACTCAGATGGTCGGGTTCCTCCCAACAGCCTTCGGGACTGCTGGCTTCATGTGTGTCGATGTGGGCCCCGGAACCTTGAATGTATTGGGCGAAGGGGCGGCTGTTGCCGTATCCTCCCTGGACCTGGCCGGACCTGCTGAGGTCGACTGCAAGCTGGCCACGGGAACCGGAAACAGCGCCTGGGCTTATGGCAAGATCAGATCGGCCGAAAGCGATCTTGGGGCCGTGGGTGCTGGAGCCGGTGCCGGCAACGTCGACCTCAGCATCGACGCGAACGGCAACCTCCGCATAAATGGCGGGGCTGAGGCAGCAGGAGCCGGGATTGCCGCGGTCGGCGTTGACAACGAGATCAGCGGAACACTGGCCGCCCGCACTGGTTGCTCTGGAACCGGAGCCTTCGGTGAGAATATCGAGGCTTCAAACAAGGACGGGTTCGTCGGGGCAGGAGCTGCCGCAGGAAGCGTCGGCCTTGACGTCAATCTGCAGAACGGGTACATCGGTGGCGGCGCCAATGCTGCCGGGGTCGGCGTCGTTGCAGACGGCAAAAATAATGAGATAAGTAGCGGAACACTGGCCGCCTGCACCAGTTGCTTTGGAACAGGAGCCTTCGGTGAGGAGATCGAGGCCTCTAACAAGAAGGGATTCGTAGGGGCAGGAGCTGCCGTAGGGAGCCTGGGTGCCGACGTCGATCTGCAGAACGGATACATCGGAGGCGGCGTCGATGCCGCCGGGGTAGGCGTCGTCGCAGAGGGCAAAAAGAACGCGATCAGTAGCGGAACACTGGCCGCCTGCACCAATTGCTTTGGAACAGGAGCCTTCGGTGAGGAGATCGAGGCCTCCAACAAGAAGGGATTCGTAGGGGCAGGAGCTGCCGCAGGAAATGGAGGCGCGCTATTCGATATGCAGACCGGATTCATCACCGGAGGAGCCGGTGTTGCCGGGGCTGGCGTGGTCGCTGACGGAAAGAAGAACGAGATCAAGAGCGACGCCCTAGGCGCGAGCACCGGATGCTCTGGAATCGAAGCCTACGGCGAGGGGATCGAAGGATCCAACAAGAAGGGATCCATCGGGGCCGCCGCGGTCGCAGGGGGCGCACAAGTCAATCTGTGGTCCGGATACATCGGTGGCTGGGCTGAGGGTGCCGGGGTCGGCGTTGTTGCGGACGGCAAAAAGAACCAGATCAAGAGCGACACCCTGACCGCCGAAACAACCGTCTTTGGAACCGGAGCCTCAGGCAAAGGGATCGAGGCCTCCAACAAGGAAGGCTTCGTCGGAACAGCGGCGGGCGCTGGCAACCTGATTGGATCAATCGACTTCAATAACTTGCACATCTACGCCGACGGAGAAGGCGCCATCTTCGGCGCCGGGGCCGCAGGCAAAAAGAACTATGTCGGCGTCGGAAGCGTCGAGGCCAGCACAGGAGACAGCGCCGAAGTGACTGCGAGATCTGTAGAAGCCTCCAGCGATGAAGGCGCTGCGGGGACAGGCGCAGCTGCCGGAAACGCCCAGCTCAACCTGATAGGATGGTCCGGTACCGTAACGGCTGAAGGGTCGGCCGTGGGCGCCGGGGGTGTCGGCGACTTTGCCGCTGCCAGCGCCGACTGCCTGAAGGCTGAGTCCGGAGACAGCACCTCCGCAGAAGGAAAGAATATGTGGCTCACGGTCATAGAGGGCAGTGGAGGCATTGGTGCCATAAGTGGGACCTACGACTCCAGCGGACCTGATCGGGTCGCCAGCGTTGAGGGGGATGTAGCGGCCGGGTCCGCCATGATCTGGGGCGACTTCAGCGCCGATACGAGCTCGAGCGCTTCGGCATCGGCCGAGAACGTGGGCGCAGTCGGGACAAACATTCACCTCGGCTCCCACGCCGACGATGGGACAGCTCGCTCCGACGTGGATTCCACATTGGTAGCCGGAGGATTGAACTATGGAGAGATGGGGGCGTACGCGGGTGACGACTCCACCCGGGCCACACAGAAGTACCCAGTGGTGGGCATGTTCGGGATCGTCGCCGAAGCTTGGAATCCACCGTATCCTCTGGCTTTTAGTCCCAAAGTAGGCTTCGGGGCATATAGTGTCACCGGGGAGGCCCGGACCGACAACACTGGAGCGTATGCCGAAACGAGCGTGGTCTGAATGAGGACGGAATTCGCATATCTACTGCTGCTGACGGGGCTGATATCAGGAGCCTCCGCCGCCTCGTACACCTTCGGGGTGGACAACATCACCGACGGCTCTTCCTTCTGGATCACAAGGCAGTCCGCCAACATCAGCTTCGAGATGGAGAGCTCGGTGGAGGGGGACATCGCCCCCATAGCCGTGACCCCTTCTGGACGGGTTCTATCTCCCTACTACTCCGGAAGCTCCGACCTCGCCACAAACGACGTCCGGCTCCGGGAGAGGACGGCAGCTCTGGAGGGGACATACAGCTCCCAGGAGGTGATCGACCTTTTGGCCAAGACCAGTGGCGGGGTCAACCGGACATACTTCAAGCCCGCGGGAAGCGAGATCTGGACGATCACCCTGACGGAGAGCTGGCCTGTGAGGCTGAACGCCAGCAAGACTACAGACTACCTCGGAAAGATGATCAACGACCGGGACTCGGCCGGAAATAACGGTGACGTCGTCGGATCAAGCTTCCTATACAACCCCGAGCTATCCCGGGAGAGGAACGTCGCCATGAGGCTTGACAGGCTCAACGCCACCGTCATCGCCACAAACGACACCATCATCAGCGCCGACTTATATCCCACCAGGTCCACAGTCTACGACACCGCTTCCCACTCCACCGGGATCGCAGACCTCAGGTACCGACAGGTCGGCGAGGGCGGGAGATTGATCAATTTAGGCGAGGAGAGGTACGAAGGAACCTTCGACATAACGAGACGGGTCGAGATGGAGTTCGTCTACACCAACAAGACGAACAAGACCGACTGGCTATCATGCTGTGTCGGCGGGTGCTCGGACCTCGATCCGTGCAGCTTCCCCAGGGATAGTGCAGGGATCTTCAGCTGTGTTTGCAGCTAGATGAGGGGCTGTTCCCCTCATCCGTCCATTTTATTCTGTGTTCGTTCTATACGCTTCCCTTGGCTGCTTTTTCTTACTGGATTTTTAGGATAAGCGAAAGCTATAAATCTAATTCAAATCCAAGCGGGAGCTAGGATCTGGAGGGATTTCCATTGGCTCGCTTATTAAGGTTGATCGTCCCGATTGCATGCTTTTTGATTTTTCAGGGAGCTTATGCCATCGATTTCCATTTCTCGGCCAGCAACGGAGGTGAGTCTGTTGGAATGACAGACTCTTACGACGTCGACGACAGCGTCGGAGTCTGGAGCAGGTCGTCTGCCAGCTTCGACGGCGTCAGCATGACCGACAGAAAGAGCCTATCGGGCTCTGGCGACGCGAATATAAATCATGTGATGTGCGGAAGAGGCGGGGGCTCAGACTACGTCATAAACTACGCCCTGGAGACCCTGGGAGCCTCGTGCATAGACGGCTCGGGAAGCTCGACTCTGACGCCGGGGGCGGGGGTGGCGTCGAGGTCCGTATCCACCACCGGAAGCGCATGGACGACCTCCGAGCTCTCAGGCACCCAGGGCGGAGATTTTGCAGGCGTTGAATCTTACGCTCGCCTGGCCGACATATCTGCATCCCAGTCCGTCTCCACGGGCGGAAGCGTCGCTGCCTCTCAGAAGGTCGAAGCCCAGGGAGCTTACGCGGCGGCTTACGGCCAAGGGAAGGATTCCGAGGGAAGCTACGCCGTGAGCTACGCCGACGTCTGGGACGGATACCTTGAGGCTTCCCAGGGGATCAAAACTGGAAACTACGCCACGGGCGGATGCGTCGCTGCCTCTCAGAAGGTCGAAGCCCAGGGAGATCCCGCGATGGTTTTTGGTGAAGGGAGGGACTCCAGGGGTAACTATGCCTTTATCGGCGCCACCGCCTATGACGGAACCACCCTTGATGCTTCCCAAGGGGTCAAAGTTGGAAACAGCGCCACGGGTGGAACCGTCGCTGCCTCTCAGAATGTCGAAGCCCAGGGAGGATCTGCGACGGCTTACGGCCAAGGGATGGACGCCGAGGGGAGCTACGTCAACCTCCACGCCGACTTATATAACGGATCCATTGAGGCTTCCCAGCAGGTCAAAGCTGCCACGGGTGGAAGCGTCGCTGCCTCTCAGAATGTCGAAGCCCAGGGAGAATCCGCGACGGCTTACGGTATAGGGGTGGACTCCAAGGGAAGCTACGTCGAGGACTACGCCAACGTCTATGACGGATCCCTTGATGTTTCCCAGCAGGTCAAAGCTGGAAACAGCGCCACAGCTCGCCAGTCGGCGGTGATCGATGGAAGCGGGGCCTACGCCTACTGCGAAGCCCGCAACCCAGACAAGAACTACTACGCCTACGTCGACGATTGGATCAACGGAAACGCCTACTTCGAGTTCGAGGGCGAGGCCAGCGTGGACGACAGTGAGGCGAGAGCCCATCAACGATCCTACGCCGAAGGGAACTTCATATGGCCCTGGGCGTATTCGACAGGAACATTTGAAGAAAGGTTTTGGTTTGGCACCAAATCATTCGAGTCTTGGGCCTGGACCACCGATACCGACGACGATGCGATTATAGTGGAGCTGTAAAGATGAACAGTTATTGCGCTCTAACGACGGCGCTCCTCCTGGCGGGGCTGATATCGGGAGCCTCCGCCGCCTCGTACACCTTCGGGGTGGACAACATCACCGACGGCTCTTCCTTCTGGATCACAAGGCAGTCCGCCAACATCAGCTTCGAGATGGAGAGCTCGGTGGAGGGGGACATCGCCCCCATAGCCGTGACCCCTTCTGGACGGGTTCTATCTCCCTACTACTCCGGAAGCTCCGACCTCGCCACAAACGACGTCCGGCTCCGGGAGAGGACGGCAGCTCTGGAGGGGACATACAGCTCCCAGGAGGTGATCGACCTTTTGGCCAAGACCAGTGGCGGGGTCAACCGGACATACTTCAAGCCCGCGGGAAGCGAGATCTGGACGATCACCCTGACGGAGAGCTGGCCTGTGAGGCTGAACGCCAGCAAGACTACAGACTACCTCGGAAAGATGATCAACGACCGGGACTCGGCCGGAAATAACGGTGACGTCGTCGGATCAAGCTTCCTATACAACCCCGAGCTATCCCGGGAGAGGAACGTCGCCATGAGGCTTGACAGGCTCAACGCCACCGTCATCGCCACAAACGACACCATCATCAGCGCCGACTTATATCCCACCAGGTCCACAGTCTACGACACCGCTTCCCACTCCACCGGGATCGCAGACCTCAGGTACCGACAGGTCGGCGAGGGCGGGAGATTGATCAATTTAGGCGAGGAGAGGTACGAAGGAACCTTCGACATAACGAGACGGGTCGAGATGGAGTTCGTCTACACCAACAAGACGAACAAGACCGACTGGCTATCATGCTGTGTCGGCGGGTGCTCGGACCTCGATCCGTGCAGCTTCCCCAGGGATAGTGCAGGGATCTTCAGCTGTGTTTGCAGCTAGAGGGGACCGCCGCCGTCCCCTCGTCATTTTTATCCTTGAACTTCATTGAACTTCAAGCCGCTTTAAAACACTTCGTTGGACCTCAGACCATCTGGTGAACATACATCGGTATCCTTCCCGCTGGGGTTTATGAGGGCGATCAGAACCTCGCCGGACCTGGGCACGAAACGGCTCTCCTCGGCGGTGAAGATGCGGAGGTCTCCATCCACCCCGACGAGAAACATCGGGACCGCAGACTTGCCGTAGCAGCCCTTGAACTCATCGTAACCGAAATCTCCTCTCAGCCTGAACGACTCGATCTCGGCCCCGGCCTCAAACCTCTGGGCAAGATAGGATAGAGTCACCTCTCTTCCGAAGAGGAACCTGCCCCGGAGATGGGCGGGCTGGACGAACTCTTTGCCGCGGTAGGCCTCCGCCACCGGAGGGAGCTGGTAGACGTTCGCCCTCCCGAATATCCCCGAAAGGTGGAAGCATATCAGCGAGTTTGCCTTATCGTTGGAGGTGAGGGCCAAGAGGTGGCCCATCCCCTCCAGGTCGATCTCCTCCAGTACGTGATCCGCCATGATGTTCCCGTGATATGTGGAAAGCCCAGCCTCGTAGGCCCGGGATATCTGGCTGTAGTTGGAGTCGACGACGAGAACTCGCGCTCCAGCATCCTGGAGGGCCTCGGCGACCCTCTGGGCCCAGACGTTGGCCCCGACTATCAGGACGCCCTGAGGGTTTGCCTGAGCCAGGCCCAGCAAGCAGGCCAGGGGCGCGGCTCCGATCCCGTACACCGCCACCGTCCCGATGATCACAAAGAAGGTGAGAGGAGCAAGCATCTCCGCCTGAGCAAACCCCTCACCCGCGAGCGTCAGGGCGAAGACGGAAGATACCGAGGCCGCCACAATCCCCCGGGGAGCCATCCAGGAGAGAAATACCAGCTCCTGCCACCTCAGCTTCGCACCCCAGGTGGAGACGATGACGGCCGCAGGCCGGACCACCAGCATCAGTATCCCGAGAAATAGCAGACTGAACCCGTCTATGTACTCCAGGTCCTCTATGGAGAGCCTCCCCGCCAGGACTATGAAGAGGCCGGCGATCAATAGCACCCTCAGGTTCTCCTTGAACTCGATTATGTGCTGGACCGAGACGGCCTTCTGGTTTGCCAGAGCCACCCCCATCACCGTCACCGCGAAGAGCCCCGACTCCATCTGGAACTGCTCCGATACGGTGAATACGGTCACCACCATCATCAGTGCCGCCGGGTTTTGAAGGTAGTCGGGGATCCAGTAACGTTTCAAGAATTGGACGAGAAGGATCTCGCCGATGACCCCGGTCAGGACCCCTATGAAGACCGTCTTCATCGTCCCGAGGAGGATGGCGGCGAGGGTCCCCTCAGCTCCGCCCATCAGAATCGCCTGGAAGACCAGAAGCGCCAGCATCGCCCCTATGGGATCGTTCATGATCCCCTCCCACTTCGCTATGTCTCCGACCTTTCCGCTGGGACGGATGTGTAGCAACATCGGCAAAATGACCGTCGGCCCCGTTACCACCAGGATCGAGCCGAATAGGATCGCGATGCGAAGATCGAGGCCCAGGATTATGGTGGCGGCTGCGGAGGACAAGACCCACGTGGTCAATACCCCCAGTGTTATGAGGTTGCGGACGACGCCGCCGATCTCTTTCAGCTCGTCGATCTTGAGGTTAAGACCCCCTTCAAAGAGGATCACCGCGACCGATAAGGATACCATGGGAACGAGGAGAGGCCCGAAGATCCGGTCCGGGTCCAATAGACCTGTTATTGGGCCTGCCAGAATTCCGAATATGAGCAGGACCAGAATCGACGGGAGACCCATCCTCCAGGCCAACCACTGGGCGCCTATTCCCAGCACCAGGATGGCCGACAGATAGACGAGGATCTCTTCGGTCAAGGTCGAACACCGGCAGATAAAGTGAACTATGAAGACGCCCTTAAAGGTTTCCGACGCGTGGATAAAAGGGAGGTGGGGGCAAAAGTCGATATAAGGGATTCAGGAGGGAGGGAGGCTTTTGCCATCAGACTTTTGCCTGATGTTACCACGTCATCTGACGAATATAAACCTTTCTGTTGACCCGCAAATTTGCCGGATCCCGCCAAAATAAACCGATGATATACTGCAATGAAGGGAGGGGCAAAAGTCGGGTGTAGGGATTTTTAGGGAGGGAGGAAAACGTGCGGTCGACTTTTGCCTATCATACATACGGCATTTGTCGAATATAAGCCTTCCGGTCGGCCGGCGTATCCAGACCGTCGGCTCCGAGGAGAGAAACGAATTTCTGGTGGCGGCTCGATACGGAGAAGAGTTGATCGTCCATGGCTTCAGAGATCGTCCTGATTGGCAGGTCCAACGTCGGAAAATCCACCCTCTTTCGCCGGCTGACGGGCAAGAAGGTGAGGGTGGGAAGAAGGCCCGGAGTTACCGTCGGCCCCGCCAGGGTCCGGGTGGGGAACGTAACCTACGTCGACATGCCGGGATACGGCTACATGAAGGGCGCCGATAAGAAGGTCCAGGAGGGAACAAAGGACTTCATCGTCCGGTACTTCGAGGATAACGATGAAGATATCCTCCTCGTCATACAGGTGATAGACGCCGCCAGCTTCGTCGAGATAGCCGACCGGTGGGAAGAGAGGGGAGAGGTTCCCCTAGAGGTGGAGCTCTTCGAGTTTCTGACCGATCTGGACCTCGCCGTCGTTGTGGCCGCCAACAAGATGGACAAGGTCAGAGATCCCGACGCCACTTTAGACGCCATCGGCGAACGGCTGGGGATGCTCCCACCCTGGAGCCAGTGGCGAGATAAAATCGCACCCGTCTCAGCCAAAGGCGGAAAGATCGAAGACCTGTTGGAGATCATCAGGTCCAGGCTCTGAGGTCATGAGGCCTTCCCCCCCGAAGGCACCTCATCAGGCTGATGGAAACCTTGAGCCAATGGATCCTGATATTCAGGGCTCTGCGATGGTACGATCGGATTCTGGATGAGGAGGTTTCTGTAGGGGTAGGGTATCTCTATCCCGGCCTCGTCGAACCTCTTCTTTATCGCCTCCCTGAGGTCGCAGGCGGTGGTGTAGGCCACATCCCTGTTGGGAACGTCCACAGCCAGCCTCATGTTTACGGCGAAATCGCCAAGCTCGGTAACCCTCACCGATATCTCGTGGTTTTTCAGGACCAGAGGATGTCTCTTCGCCACCTCGAGCATGATCTCTCTCGCCCTGTCGATGTCTGCGCCGTAGCCTATCCCGACGTCTATTCTCCAGGTTATGACGGGGTCGGTTATCGACCAGTTGATTATCGGCTGGTTGCCCATGATGCTGTTGGGGACGAAGATTCTCCGGCCGTCCCAGGTCCTTATGGTGGTGTGCCTCAGGGTCAGATCCTCGATCTGGCCATACTCGCCTTCGAAGTCTATGAAGTCACCGACGCGAAATGGTTGAAAGACCGCAAGGAAGATCCCGGATATGAGGTTGGACAGCGAGTCCTGAGCAGCAAAGCCTATGGCGATGCCTGCAACACCTGCACCAGCCAGCAGAGTTACAGCGAGACTGTTGAGAGTCGGTATCCTGGAGATCACCAGGAGAAAACCGGCGATGTAGATGACAGCTACGAGAAGCTTGCTGATCAGAGTCCTGAGGGTCAGCTCGGTCTCTGCATCAACGCCCGTCTTTCCGGTAGAGACGACCCTGGGCAGGTGAACTGTGATCGCACGCCTCACCATCCTGGCGGCCAGATAGGTCACGAGGACGATGACGACTATCTCGATGAAGATCTGTAATGCTTCAAAGAGCTGTTCACCCAGAGCTTGGTGTAGGTGATCGATGAACGAGGTCAAGGTGGCCTTGGGGCCGTCCCCGGTGAGCTCTGCGGGCAACTCCGACGCGAGCTCCCTCGGAAGGTCCGGAGTGAGGTTAGATATGTTGGAGCCTGGATCGAAACCGTCTGGCCCGATATCAGAAGGGACGGTATACTCATAGAAGATATCCTCTTCCACCGAAATATTATCGTCCACTTCCACAATGGGACAGAAAACCCAGAAATACTTAAGATTTTCGGCTTAAATCGGCTGAGTTTTGCGATGGACGCATAAAAAAGCTTTTAATGCATAGAATGCCTATTCTCGACCGGAAGTGGAGATGTCATATGCTAAGACGCGGCGTCTACAAAAGGGGTTTTGCAGTCTCGGCCTTCGTCCTGATCTTATGGCTTGGACCGACCATTGCTGCCACATACGTAGTCGGTCCTGACTCCGAAGAGAATCCCATCCAGGCCACCATCGACCGGGCCAGAGAAGGTGATAGGATAATCATCAAGAGCGGTCATTATCTCGAAAATATAAATATTACCAAGAAGCTGGCCTTAATCGGCCTGGACACGGGCGAAGGAAGGCCCGTGGTGGACGCTGATGAAATGGGAAGCGCCGTCATCATCTCCGCCGATGGAGTCGTCTTCGAGGGATTTGAGGTCACCAAATCGGGGAGGTTGTGGAAGGATGCCGGCATAAAGGTCATATCAAAAAATTGCATAATAAGAGACAACGATATCAGTAGAAACTACTACGGCATCGTCCTTGACGGCTCCGGCGGTGACAGTATTCTGAAAAATTCCGTCTGCAGCAACGACGTGGGTATTTCAATATACACTTCCCAGAGATGTACCATTGCGGAGAACAACGCCTGCAACAACACCTTCGGCGGGATACTCCTCAGCAAAGCGAGCAACAACAGCATAAGAAACAACAACGCCAGCCTGAATCAGTGGGCAGGGATAATCCTGGGCGAGAGCAGCAACAACTCCATCACCAACAACATCGCCCGATACAACGAGAATGAGGGAATCTGGCTCCTCCGATCGACCTGCAACACCATCCGAGGAAACAAGGTGAGATACAATTACATCTTCGGGATCAGGCTCCTGTACTCCACAAGGAACGCCGTCTCCAGCAATACGGCGAGAGACAACCTGGACGGCGTCAGCCTTGAGAGCTCCAACGGGAACATCATAGCAGGAAATAACCTCAGCTACAACGACTTCGGCTTATACGCCGACAACTCCTTCAACAACAGAATTTACATGAACAACATCATCAACAACGGTAAAAATGCCTATTCCTGGAACTCCACAAACTACTGGAACTCAACGGACCGGCTCATTTACGTCTACAGAGGAGTCCCGTACAGGAGGCATCTCGGCAACCATTGGAGCGGCTACTTCGGATGTGACGACTTCGGCGACGGCCTCGGCGATAGTCCGCAAACGATCTCCGAAAGGGATAATGATTACAGCCCCCTGAAGAACCCCTCGGAGAAGTACGCCATCCAGGGCTGATCGGGAGCTCAAATATCCTCCCCCAGCAGACGGATCTGATCTAAACGGAGCCCGATCAAACCCCACAGATGGAGCCAGTGAGAGATATTCGGCTCTGATGAATTCAGCTCTGATGAGCTTCGGGATGGAACTTATATATAGAGAGACAAAGATGATTAAAATAGAAATATAATGAAGAGATATATCAAATATACGAAGTGGATCTCAGGGGAAGAGGATCGCCGAGGTTTCGGCGATCAAACCCAAATCCCCCCCAACCTTAAGAGAACATCCTCATGGACTCGTCGACCCGGGGGAGCATCTCCTCGCCGAGGACCTTGTCCACAGCCCTCTTGAAGTCATCCGACGTGACCGAGCTTCCGCGGCGCCTTATGGCCATCATCCCCGCCTCGACGGCGATGGACTTGAGGTCGGCACCGCTGGCGCCTTCCGTCTCCTTCGCGATGGCCCGGAGGTCCACTTCGGAGCCCATCTTCATGTTCTTGGTGTGGATCGCAAGGATGGACAGACGGGCGTCGAAGTTCGGCATGGGGATCTCGATGATCCGGTCGAACCTGCCCGGCCTGAGGAGGGCGGGGTCGAGGATGTCGATCCTGTTGGTGGCGGCGATGACCTTGACGTCGCCCCTGGCCCTGAAGCCGTCCAGCTCGGCCAACAGCTGCATCATCGTCCTGTTCACCTCGGCGCTCCCGGTGGTCCCGTCGTGGGTCCTGATGGACCCGACGGAGTCTATCTCGTCGATGAAGACGATGGCCGGGGCCTTGTCCCTCGCCATCTGGAATATGTCTCTTACGAGCTGGGCTCCCTCGCCGATGAACTTGTGGACGAGCTCGCTTCCCGACATGTGGATGAAGGTGGCCCGAGAGTGGTGGGCCACCGCTTTGGCGATGAGGGTCTTGCCGGTCCCCGGAGGTCCGAAGAGGAGGACGCCCTTGGGCGGCTCCACCCCGATCTCGGCGAAGAGCTCGGGCTGGGTGAGGGGTAGCTCGACGGTCTCGCTCACCTCTCTTATCTGGTCTTCAAGCCCGCCCACCTGGTCGTAAGAGACGGTGGGGGCCTCTATCAGCTCCATCGTCTTGGCCCTGACGTCGACGG